>RCNB010000309.1_pt1 | contig 33548 bp, 29 predicted proteins | sample 2041321 | NCBI WGS metagenome assembly RCNB01 (sample SAMN09708232, study PRJNA481090) | Marine sediment metagenome, whole genome shotgun sequencing project.
TTGGTAAACTTAGTATGTCGTGTGAACTTGAATAGCTCTTGCCAGCGTGGTCCAGATGTATACCCATTTACGGGACGTAAAGATTCTGCGGTAAGTACCTTGAGTGTACATGACGCCTTACGTTCGTTCTCAATTCGTACGTTCTTAGCATCCAAGGACAATGATTATAACAATGCCATTATTGAGGAATTACTGGATAAAAAGAAATCGAATTTTGTGAGTACGGATTATCTTTTGTGATTAATGGATGATGAGATTTTATTATGACATTTGAAATTATGTGTGGCTCAAATTCCCAAATTCACAAAAATGCTCTAAATACCGCATTTAAGCATACAACCTACCAAAATAATATGTAGGTTTGATTAATGTTTACACTTACACATAAAAATAGAGTTCCCAGACCCGAAGGTGTTTCTTTACGCCGTCGCCGCCGCTAATACTTTTAATTAGCCAGAACTCATTATCCATTTTTATATTTTTATTGTGTACCATTCAAATTTCAAATTACATTTTCAACCCTTAGTTATCACTCCAGATAACCATCGTCCTGTACGTCGCTTTTTCCCACGTCGCCCTTAGGGTGCGCTTCTATTCATGGAACCCAGGTGAGTCCGGTTCCCTTTTCAAAACACAAATAATTCATTCAACAACAATTAAAAATCAATACAATGCAAATTGTAATTGCAGACAGATCACATAGTAGTTACGCCAACGCGATTTGCGAGACCATCGCAATGGCCGCTGAGGTACGAGGTACTGGTATTGCTAAACGGAAACCAGAGTACATCATTTCTAAAATGGAAAATGGCAATGCCGTCATCGCCCTTGATGGGGATGTCTTTGCCGGATTCTGCTATATTGAAGCCTGGGGTCATGGCAAGTTCGTTGCTAATTCAGGACTCATAGTGCATCCAGATTTTAGAGGAAAAGGCTTGGCCAAACAGATCAAGAAAGTCGTGTTCGAGCATTCCAGAGTGAAATTTTCAGATGCCAAGGTGTTCAGTATTACCACTGGTTTGGCGGTTATGAAACTCAATAGCGATCTTGGCTATAAACCGGTGACCTTTTCTGAGTTAACTGATGATCAAACCTTCTGGAATGGTTGCCAAACCTGTAAAAACTACGATGTGTTGCAGAGAACAAGTCAGAGTATGTGTCTCTGCACCGGCATGTTATACGACCCTAAACAAAAATCAGAAAGTACAAAAGTAAAAGGCAAGGCCTTCCAACGATTAAAAAAAATCAAGCAAGCCATGTTCCTAAAAAAAGATAAAAAATGAAAGAACAATCAAAATCAAATGGCTCTCTCTCTTTGGGAGAGATGTCAGACGAAGCCAAAGCGCAGTCTGACAGAGTGGGAAAAAAATTAGTCATCGCCTATAGTGGCGGATTAGATACCTCCTATTGTGCTGTAAGTCTTTCAAAAGAAGGTTACGAGGTACATGCTGTGAGTGTAAATACAGGAGGATTTACAAAGGACGAGATAGAAGACATAGAAAGCAATGCCTATAAAATGGGTGTGTCCACCTATAAGAATATCGATGCTATTGAGACCTATTACCAAAAGGTCATCAAGTACTTAGTATTTGGTAATGTGTTGAAGAATAATACCTATCCGTTGTCCGTAAGTGCAGAACGAATCATTCAAGCGATTGAGATCGTAGAATATGCCAAAAGCATTGGTGCGGAGTATATCGCTCATGGAAGTACTGGTGCTGGGAATGATCAAGTACGATTTGATATGATCTTTCAGACTTTGGCGCCTGAGATCGAAATAATCACACCAATCAGGGACGGAAAGCTATCACGGCAAGAAGAGATTGATTACCTTAAGAGCAATGGTATTGATATGTCCTGGGAGACCGCGAAATATTCTGTCAACAAAGGGCTTTGGGGTACTAGTGTTGGTGGCGCCGAAACCTTGACTTCAGATAAGCCGTTGCCAAGTGAAGCGTATCCATCTCAAATAATACATGCCGAAGAAGAAAAAGCGAAATTGACTTTCTTAAAAGGAGAATTGATTGCCGTTAATGGTATCGAAAATAATCCAGAAATCAATATTGAGATTCTGAATAATCTGGCGTCTGCTTATGCGATTGGGAGAGATATTCATGTAGGCGATACGATTGTTGGCATTAAAGGAAGAGTCGGTTTTGAGGCAGCGGCAGCATTGATCATCATAAAGGCACATCATTTATTAGAGAAGCACACGCTTACCAAATGGCAGTTGCAGCATAAGGAATACTTATCAAGCTTCTACGGTATGCATTTGCATGAAGGACAGTATTTGGATCCAGTGATGCGGAATATAGAGGCCTTTTTACAGAGCAGCCAAGAACAGGTGTCTGGAGATGTGGTTGTAAGTCTGAAACCGTATCATTTTTCGTTGGATGGCGTTATTTCAGAGTACGATTTGATGAATGCGAAATTCGGAAGTTATGGCGAAGAGAATACAGGCTGGTCGGCTGAGGAAGCGAAAGGCTTTATTAAAATTCTAGGGAATCAGAACAAGATCTATCAACAAGTAAATTCAAAGTAAATGATACAAGTAGGAATCATAGGAGGGGCAGGATACACGGCAGGCGAATTAATCAGGTTATTGTTGAATCATTCAGAAGTCGATATAAAATTCGTGTACAGCACGAGCAATGCAGGTAATAAAGTGAATGCTATCCATCAGGATCTAGTAGGTTCTACAGAATTGGTGTTTACCGATACAATTGATGCATTTGTGGATGTGGTATTTCTGTGTTTAGGCCATGGGAATTCAAAAGCGTTTTTAGAAGTCAATACGTTTTCAGATATCACAAGAATCATTGATTTGAGCAATGATTTCAGACTTATTGAGGATGAAGTATTCCAAGGAAAAACCTTTGTATATGGATTGCCTGAGCTTCAGAAAGAAAAGATAAGAATAGCATATCACATTGCTAACCCAGGTTGTTTTGCTACCGCCTTGCAATTAGCCATATTACCATTAGCTGATAAGGGTTTGTTGAAGCATGATGTGCACATCAATGCAGTGACAGGAGCAACAGGCGCAGGAACGGGCTTGTCAAAAACCACCCATTTTACTTGGAGAGATAATAACTTCTCGCAGTACAAGGCTTTTACACATCAGCATTTAGGAGAGATCAATCAAACCGTGAATCTCTTGCAATCTGATTTCGATTCAGACATCAATTTCATGCCGAACAGAGGGAACTTCTCGAGAGGAATCTTTGCAACGACATATACCAAGTTTGACGGAAGCCTAGATGAAGCAAGAACCATGTATAATGATTATTACAAAGATGCAGTATTTACATTCATCTCGGATGAAGACCTTCATTTAAAACAGGTAGTAAATACAAATAAATGCCTGCTTCACTTGCATAAACACGAGAACAAATTGCTGATCACAAGTGTGATCGACAACCTATTGAAAGGGGCTTCTGGTCAGGCCGTCCAGAACATGAACCTCATGTTGGGACTTAACGAAACAAAAGGATTGAATTTGAAAGCTAATTATTTTTGACGCAGTCATTCCGTCCCGAGTACTCGGGATTGCGGAATTCATGTTGAAATAAAACTAAATAGAATGAGATTCCTGCCTTCGCAGGAATGACGAAAAACATAAAATATGAAAATAGCCATTATAGGAACAGGAAATCTAGGATGCTCAATCGCTAAAGGGTTGATAACGACCAACGCCATCACATCCTTGTATTTGACAAAACGGAATTTAGAAGATATCAAAGAGTTTGAAGACTACAAGAATGTTGTGATTACAACAGACAATTCTGAGGCAGTTAGGAATTCGGACATCTTAATATTTGCGGTGCAGCCAGCACATTTAGAGAATATCTTGAAAGACATCAAACCACTATTAAATGAAAACCATGTATTGATCTCGACCATTACGGGATTCTCGATCGCGAAAATGGAGAGTATCGTTGGACAGGGCCAATTCGTGATTCGGGCCATGCCAAATACAGCCATTGCAGTGGGTAAATCCATGACTTGTATTTGCGGAAATGTGAAAGGACAAGAACGCATAAAAGTGGCAGAAGCCATATTCAACAGATTAGGAACGTCCATTGCCATTCCAGAAAACCAAATGCAAGCGGCAACCGTGGTTTGTGCCAGTGGTATCGCATTTTGGATGCGATTGATCAGGGCAACGACACAAGCGGCTATTCAGCTAGGATTTGATGCCAAGGAAGCACAAGAGCTAGCCATGTATACATGCGAAGGTGCCGCCAGTTTATTGATTACGACAGGGAACCATCCAGAACAAGAAATCGATAAAGTCACAACACCAAAAGGCTGTACCATTGAAGGTTTGAACGAAATGGAACATAAAGGCTTGAGCTCTTCTTTGATTCAAGGGATGGTATCGTCTTTTAATAAGATCAATAGTATAAAAACGGATCAGTTATGAGCTTGTTCGATGTATATCCTTTGTTTGATATTACACCAGTAAAAGCCAAAGATGTCTTTGTCTATGATGAGAATGACACGCAGTATTTGGACCTCTATGGAGGGCATGCAGTCATTTCCATCGGGCATTCGCATCCAGAGTATGTTAAGAATATTAGTGATCAAGTGAGCAAACTTGGTTTTTATAGTAACTCCATCCAGAATCCATTGCAAAACGAATTGGCTGAGAAACTTGGATTGTTTTCTGGATGTGAGTACTATAAGTTGTTCTTGTGTAATTCGGGCGCTGAAGCCAATGAGAATGCACTGAAGCTGGCCTCATTTCATACTGGAAAAAAGAAAGTACTTGCTTTTAAGAACGGGTTTCATGGTCGAACATCGGCAGCAGTTGCTGCAACCGATAACCAAAAGATCGTGGCACCAATAAACGCCCAACAAGAAGTCGATTTTATTGAGTTAGGAGATCTAAGAGCGGCAGAACTTATTTTGAAGCAAAATGACGTTTGTGCTGTGATTGTTGAAGTGATTCAGGGAATTGGAGGATTGGATGAAAGTACCTCTGAATTTTATAAAGGACTAGAAAGGCTATGTAAACAGTTCAACACCTTGTTAATTGCCGACGAAATCCAATGTGGATTCGGGAGAACAGGAGATTTCTTTGCTTTTCAAAAACACGGAATCACACCTGATATTATTTCGATGGCAAAAGGCATGGGGAATGGGTTTCCGATTGGTGGCATCTTGATTCATCCAGACATTGAAGCATCCTACGGGTTGTTAGGAACCACTTTTGGAGGAAATCATTTAGCTTGTGCAGCATCATTGACTGTTTTGGATGTGTTGGAGAAGCAAGATCTTTTGAAACATGCAAAAGAGATGTCCGATTATTTTGTAGCTAAAACACAGAAAATAACAGAGATCAAAAGGGTTAAAGGCAGAGGCTTGATGCTTGGTTTGGAATTTAATTTCCCGATTGCTGAATTACGAAAAACACTGATACATACCCATCATATTTTTACGGGAAGTTCGAAGAACCCGAATCTGTTGAGAATATTACCACCGTTAACCGTTCAAAAGGAACATTTTGATGTGTTCTTTGAAGCTTTAAAAAGTGAAGTGAGTAGTTGAAAACCTCTCGACTGCGCTCGAGGAGACATAATTTTGTCTGGTCGAGCGCAGTCGAGACCTATTTATAGTAACATGAAAAATTACACAACCATAAAAGACATATCCAATCTTGAGGGACTAATAAAAGAAACGATCCAGCTCAAGAAGAACCCCTTTAAATTCTCATCACTAGGTAAACACAAAACCTTAGTCATGTTGTTTTTCAATGCGAGTTTAAGAACGCGATTGAGTACCGAAAAGGCAGCTAAAAACTTAGGAATGCAAGTCATGATATTGAATGTAAATGATGCATGGAAATTGGAGTTTGAAGACGGGACCATCATGGATATGGACAAGGCTGAACACATCAAGGACGCGGCTCAGGTTATTTCCCAATATGCTGACATCATTGCAGTAAGGGCTTTCTCAACGCTATTAGATAAGAAAAAGGATGAGTCTGAATATATATTGAATAGTTTTACAAAATATGCGTCAGTTCCAGTAATTAATATGGAAAGTGCGACAGCTCATCCATTACAGGCTTTAACAGATGCCATTACCATTGAAGAGACTAAAATTAAAACTAGACCAAAAGTGGTGTTGTCTTGGGCGCCGCATCCAAAAGCATTGCCGCAAGCCGTAGCGAATTCGTTTGTAACGATGATGCAAGAAATGGATGTCGATTTCAGTATTACCCATCCGGAAGGATACGGTTTAAATCCTGAGATCACTAAGGATATTCCAATTAATCATAACCAGACTGAGGCTTTAAAGGATGCAGATTTTGTCTATGTAAAGAACTGGAGTAGCTACAATGACTATGGAAAGATCCTATCTCAAGATTCAGATTGGATGATGACACAAGATAAATTAAGAACTGCTAAATTTATGCATTGCCTGCCAGTTAGAAGGAATGTGGTCGTCGAAGATGCCGTTCTTGACAGTAATCAGTCATTGGTTATCGAAGAAGCGAATAATAGAACATATGCGGCGCAGGTGGTGCTGAAAAAAATATTGGAAAACTTGTAAACGTCATTGCGAATGAGGTACGATTGAAGCAATCTTTTCAATTAACAGATTACTTCGTCATTTTATTCCTCGTAATGACAAATGAAAGAAAAATGGAAGTATTAAAAATCATAAAAATAGGCGGAAACATCATCGATGATGAGAGTGCTTTGAATACCTTCTTGTCTCGTTTTGCAGCTTTGAATAGTCCGAAATTATTAGTCCATGGCGGCGGAAAATTAGCCACTAAGTTAGCGGAACAAATGCATGTAGAGGTGAAAATGACTAATGGGAGGCGTATCACTGATGCTGATACCTTAGATATTATCACCATGGTGTACGCAGGAAAAATAAATAAGACTATTGTTGCGAAGTTACAGGCTGAAGACTGCAACGCTGTTGGGTTTACGGGTGCAGATGGCAATACTATTGTATCTGTGAAACGACCAGTGGCAGCTATTGATTTTGGGTTTGTAGGTAATGTAGAAAACGTCAATACAAAAATAGTGAACATCTTACTCAAGAACCATGTGACTCCCGTGTTTTGCGCCATCACGCATGATAAAAAAGGACAGCTATTGAATACGAATGCTGACACGATAGCTTCAGAATTGGCCATTGGGTTTGCAAATGATTTCAAGGTCGAATTGTATTACTGCTTCGAGAAAAATGGGGTTTTGAAAGATGTGAGCGATGATGATTCGGTTATTGAAAACATCAATAGTAAAACCTATCAGACCTTGATCAATGATGGAATCATAGCAGACGGCATGCTGCCCAAACTAAATAATTGTTTTCATGCCATACAAAATAAGGTTGAAAAAGTGTGTATTGGGAAGTCCGATATGCTCTTTAATGCCAATAAGAAATTCACAACGATACAAGAATGATGACAGTTGAAAAGTTAACAATTAAAGCCATCGAATTACTGAAGAGTATGATTGAAACCCAATCATACTCTTCAGAAGAAGACAATACAGCAGCACTTATTGAAAGCTGGTTCAAGGATTTTAAAATTCCAATCCAAAGAACTCAAAACAATGTCTGGGCAACCAACAAACATTTTGATGAAAGGAAACCAACGCTATTGCTGAACTCGCATCACGATACGGTTAAACCCAATAACGGATACACCAAGGACCCATTAAAGGCGAGCGTGGAAGATGGAAAGTTGTTCGGACTTGGGAGCAACGATGCAGGAGGTTGCTTGGTGTCATTGATTGCGACATTCACGTATTTCTACAGTAAGAAAAACCTAGATTATAATTTGGTGTTAGTGGCATCGGCTGAAGAAGAAAATAGCGGCTCCAATGGATTGAATAGCATGTTGGCCATTATTCCTGAGGTGGATGTTGCCATTGTCGGTGAACCAACATTAATGAATTTGGCTATTGCCGAAAAAGGCCTTGTTGTATTTGATGCTAAAGTGAAAGGGACCCCGAGTCATGCCGCGCATCCTAACACCGATAATGCAATTTACAATGCGATGAGCGTTTTAAAATGGTTTCAAGACTATAAATTCGAGAAGAAGTCGCCCGTTTTAGGAAATGTAAAAATGACGGTCACGAAGATCAACGCTGGAAAGCAACATAATGCCGTTCCAGCGGAGGTCGATCTGGTTATTGATGTGCGCGTCAATGATCGATATACGAATGAGGAGATCGCGAAGATTCTAACTAAAAAATCACCTTGCTCAACGATTGAAGCACGTAGTTTGAGGTTGAATTCATCATCCATTCCCATGAGCCATCCACTAGTGGAAGCGGGAATAGCAATGGGTAGAGAAACTTACGGATCACCAACATTATCGGATCAAGCGGCATTGTCTTGCCCGTCATTGAAATTAGGGCCAGGAGATAGCACACGCTCCCATACGGCAGATGAGTTTATTTATATTGCCGAAATTGAGGAAGGGATTGAAATTTATATACAGTTATTGGAGAAAATAGTATAGTTCCCGTCACCTCGAACGGAGTCGAGAGGTTAATAAATTAGGAAGGTCTCGACTCCGCTCGACCTGACAGTAACAAAAATTTGAAATTATGAAACTTTGGGACAAAGGATTTGAAATCGATAAAAAAATAGAGCAATTCACAGTTGGCAATGATCGAGAAATTGATTTGCACATTGCTAGGTATGATATCCAAGCATCATTAGCGCATGCCATCATGTTAGAATCTATTGGCATTATTACTTCAGAAGAATTGCAACAACTCAAGAAAGGCTTGAACGTATTATCTGAAACTATTGACAACGGCACATTTGTCATTGAAGAGTCATTCGAAGACGTACATTCAAAAATTGAATTCGAGTTGACAAAAACATTAGGCGATGTCGGCAAGAAAATCCATACAGCTCGATCTCGGAATGATCAGGTTTTGGTGGCACTACAATTATATTACAAAGACAATCTCAGGCTGATCAGTCTTAAGACAAAGACGTTTTTTGATACACTATTAGATCTGGCCGAAACTCATAAAACCAAATTGCTGCCCGGTTACACGCATTTACAAGTGGCCATGACTTCATCATTTGGTTTATGGTTTTCTGCCTATGCAGAAGTGTTGATTGATGATATCTATGTGCTGAATGCTGTATTAAGAATTGTGGATCAAAATCCATTAGGGTCTGCAGCAGGTTATGGAAGTTCGTTTCCTATTGATCGGGAAATAACAACAAAAGAGCTCAATTTTTCAACCTTAAAATACAACGTGGTCGCTGCACAGTTAAGCAGAGGCAAAAGCGAACGCGCCATTGCCAATGCCTTGGGAGGATTGTGCAATACTTTGGCACGATTTGCCATGGATATTTGCCTATATATGAGTCAGAATTTCGCATTCATAAGTTTCCCTGATGAACTAACAACAGGAAGTAGCATTATGCCACATAAAAAAAATCCCGATGTGTTTGAACTGATACGTGGCAAATGCAATAAGATACAGGCATTGCATACCGAGATGTTATTGATCACCAATAATCTGCCGAGTGGCTATCATAGGGATTTTCAACTATTGAAGGAAAACATAATCAATGCTTTTGAAGATGTAAAAGACATTCTGGACATTTTCAATTATGCCATTAAACAAGTGATCGTAAAAGATATTGACCTAAATGATGACAAGTACCAATATTTGTTCACTGTCGATAGTATTAACAACTTAGTGGGTGGAGGTATGAGCTTTAGGGAAGCCTACCAGCAAATAGGAGGGCAAGTTCAAGCAGGAATATATAAGCCAGATTTGGGTAAGGAACATACCCATATTGGAAGTATACATAATCTAAGTTTGGATCAGATCAGGGATAAGTTCCCTAGTTGATGTTATAAAGTTTAAAAATTCGTAACCTGAAAATTCTCGTTCAAATGAGTGCGGCAATAATAAAATATTGCTTAATTTTAAGAACAAAACCTAGTTTTTAACTGCACATATAATTGAATAAATAGATTTTATTCGTCTGGGATTTTGGTTTAAGGGGGTGAAAAATTTATGAAAGAGAAAGATACAGGCAAAGTTCCAAAAAAGGATATGTCCAAAGAAGGATTGAATTTAGAAACTTTGGATTTTGCTTCTGCCGTAATCAATAACACTTCTGATGCCATTACTGCCATTAACTTAAAAGGGGAAATTCTTTTTTGGAATAATGGTGCTGCTCAATTATCCGGTTATTCTAAAGAGGAAGTATTAGGAAAACATATTTCTTTGGTTTATCGAAAACAGGATCTACCAGATCTAGCTAAAAGAATAAAGAAGGCAATACAGGGTGAAGATTTCGCGAATAAAGAATTAATACTTATTGATAAGAATAAAAAGGAGCATGCCGTGCTGCTCACTCTTAATGGTTTAAAAGATGAATCTGGCAAGGTTACTCAGCTAGTAGGTTTTACAAAGGACATTTCAGATCTAAAACATGCAGAATCAAGGTTAAAAGAAACAGAAATTTTATTTAGTTCGGCTATTAGCGCTATTAGCGCTATTAGTGCTATTGGTGAAGGATTTGTGGTTCAAGACCTATCCGATAAGATTCTTTCGGCTAATCAAGCAGCTGCGGATATTCTGGGTTTAACAATGAATCAATTACTAGGTAAAGACTCTTTTGACCCAGGCTGGAAAGCCCTTAATAAAGATGGCACACCCTTTAAATTCGAAGCGCATCCGTCTGCTATTACGAGTAAAACAGGTAAGCCAGTGAGCAATGTGATCATGAATGTGCATTCAGGAAAGAATACTCGTAAGTGGGTCTCAATTAATTCGCGTCCTATTTTTGATGAAAATAACGATCAAACTAGCACGGTAACGACGTTTTTAGACATTACGGAGCGAAAACAAGCTGAAATTGACCTTAGAATAAGTGAGGAAAACTACCGATCCCTATTTGAACAATCTTTAGTAGGCATTGGAATGTCAAAAGGGAATGAGGTTGTATTTGCGAATAAGGCCTTGTTACAAATATTTATGTACAACAGTCTTGAGGAATTCAAAAAAGTTCCTCTGATAGATCATGTTGCCCCTGCATCCCGCCAATTAATTAAGAAAAGGATGAAAGAAGTTTTGGCGAATAAGGAAAAAACCCTGCCGTCTGAATATCAATATGATATTTTATGCCATAATGGGGAAATTAGAACCTTACAAGCTCATACAAGTCCTGTTGAAATTAACGGTCAAAGGTACAGTCAAACTATTTTAATCGACATTACAGAGCAAAATAAATCGAAAATTGCGCTTAGAGACTCTGAGCAAAGATTTTTACAGGCATTTAATAATTCACCTATTCCAATGTCTATTTTAAATCTTAAAACAGGGAAACGGCTGGCTGTGAATAATAAATTTTGCGAAACCTTCGGTTACTCAGAAAAGGAATTAATAGACGAAGAAAACATTCATGAAGTCAATATTGCAGTAAGTCAGGAAGCGTTTAAATTGGCAGTTAAAAGATGTCTTACTGAGGGGGCTGTTTTTGAATATCCAATTTCTATGTGCACCGAATCACGAGAAATTCGGGACGTATTACTAAATGCCACAAAAGCCTATACTAACAATGATGATATATTTATCATCTCTTTTTTCGATGTAACCGATCGCAAGCAAATTGGAGACGCTTTGCGAACAAGTGAAAAAAAATTCAGGAATTTATCTGAAACGGCTCAGGTGTCTATAACCATTTTTGGAGCTGCACCTAACGAAGAATATCTTTATGTAAATGCTTATTGGGAAAATCTGACTGGCTACACAAGACAAGAAGCTGAAACTATGGATATTTTAGACGTTGTAGCGCCTGAACATCATGGATTAGTTACTACGGCCACTGGAAGGTTGGCAGAACAGGAAGTGCCTGAGCAATATGAACTTAAACTCATAACAAAGAGTGGTGCAATTAAATGGGTAGATTTTACTGCAACCTTAACGGATTTTGATGGTAAAAAGGCCATTCTTTCAACAGGGCTTGACATTACTAAGCAGAAGCAGGTTGAAGTTGAACTAATTAAAGCTAAAGAAGAAGCAGTAATTAGTGAGAAATTTCTTGATAATATCATCAACAATATTGGCGATCCATTTTTTGTAAAAGATGAACAAAGCAGAATCCTCCTTGTTAATGATGCCTTTTGTACGCTCTTTGACCTAGCCAAAGACAAAATAATAGGCAAAACGCTTGCTGAAGATGTTACTCCTGAAGAACGCGAAAATTTTCAGAGGATTGATAACCAGGTGTTCAAGACGGGTCAGGAAAATATAATCGAGGAGTCGCTCACAGTCAGAGATAGGCTAACGAAAACAATTTCTACAAGAAAAACAAGATATATTGATACTACGGATAAGAAGTATCTTATTGGTGTCATTCGAGATATAACTGAACGTAAAATTGCTGAGGAACAGCTTAAGGAAACCTTATCTCAAATTGAATTAGCGGTTGATATTACTAAATTAGGTGTATGGCAGCTAAATGTTGATTCAGGGGATCTTTTATGGAATGATAGACATTTGGAAATTTATGGTTTAACGCGCGAAGAATTTAATAATGACTTAGATGGGTGGCGTAACCAATTACATCCTGATGACAAAAATTATGCTGATAGCCGTTTTCAGGAAGTTTACGAAAGGAAATCAATTCACGATGTGAACTTCAGGATTATTAGGCCAAATGGCGATATACGATATTTAGGCGCATCTGCTGCTCCCATTGTTATTGATGGTAAATTAGTTAAAGTAATTGGGGTTAATCGAGATATTACGGACCGAAAAATCGCAGAAGAAAACCTTAAAGAAACGCTCTCAAGGCTTAATCTGGCAGTGGATACAGCTGAATTAGGCGTATGGTCACTTGAAGTTAAGACAGGTGAATTATTGTGGAATGAAAAGCAGTTTGAAATATTTGGTATTTCTCCAATTGAATTTGATAATACCATGGATTCCTATACAAAGCTAGTGCACCCGGAGGATTTGGAGCATGTGAATGAACAAATGAGAGATGTTTCAGATAGTAAACCAGTGTTTGGTGTTCATTTCAGAATCATTAGGCCTAATGGCGTAATGAGATATATTGATGCGTCAGCTTCGCCGGTTTTAGTTGATGGCAAACTAGAAAAAATAATTGGGATTAATCGAGATATTACGGAACGTAAAAAATCGGAAAAGCAGTTGGAGAGTGCGTTACATCAATTAACGGAGTTAAAACAGCAAATTGAAGCAGAAAATATTTATTTAAAAGAAGAGTTAAAACTGGAAGGCAGTTTTGATCAAATTGTTGGTGCCAGTAAATCCTTGTCTAAAGTATTAAAGCAGGTAGAGCAGGTTGCAAAAACCGATTCAACGGTTCTTGTCTTGGGAGAAACCGGGACAGGGAAAGAATTGATAGCGCTAGCAGTACATGATGCCAGTGATAGAAAAAATAAACCACTGGTTAAAGTTAATTGTTCGGCACTTCCGGCAGATTTGATAGAAAGCGAATTATTCGGACACGAAAAAGGTGCTTTTACCGGTGCCTTGAATCGAAAAATTGGACGATTTGAATTGGCAAATGGAGGCACTATCTTCCTTGATGAGATCGGAGATCTGCCAATTGGTTTACAAACCCGATTGTTGCGGGTGCTTCAAGAAAGTGAGTTTGAGCGGGTAGGTGGTGAAACCACCATAAAAGTAGATGTTCGAGTTATTACTGCTACTAATCGGAATTTAGAGAAACGGGTATTAGAAAATAAATTTAGGCAAGACCTTTACTATCGTTTAAATGTTTTTCCAATTAAGTGCCCGCCATTAAGGGAGAGGATAGATGATGTCCCGTCTCTGGTTCACCATTTCGTGAATAAATACAACCATAAAGTAAATTATAAAATAAAAACAGTAAATCAAAAAACCATCGAGCGATTAATGCAGTATAATTGGCCTGGAAACATAAGAGAGCTGGAACATGTCATCGAACGCGCTGTTATCGTGAATCAAGGAGGGCAACTACGATTGGGTAAGTGGTTTATGGATGGTAGTATTGATAATGTAGTATCCGATGATCTAACAACTTTAGAAACTGTGGAACGCGATTACATTATCAAAGTATTAGAGAAAACCAATTGGAAAATACGTGGTAAGAATGGGGCTGCTGAAATATTGGGAATGCAACCTACAACTTTAGAATCACGAATGAAAAAAAGAGATATCAGTCGGTAGACAATTGCATAAAAGCATAAAAATAAACTCCGATATTTCGTGTATATACGAAATATCGGAGTTTATTTTTATGCATCAAACTATCTTGTATTTTTTTTAAATTGTAAACAATTGAAATACAATGAATTAAAATTTGATTATGACTTAATCATAGGTTTGGCATTCTATTTGAAATAGATGATAAGATTATAGTTAATTAGACCCCCAAAAATTATTATCATGAAGACTGACCAATCTTTAAAAACTAAAATTATAAAGCTTAAGAATAGCTTAAAAATAAATGATCAAGAATTAGATAACATGAATAGTTCTCCATTATTGAAAAAAGATGATGAGCTAAGTGATGAATTTTTGAGTTTGTATAATTCGGGAAATCAATCTGTTGTTAACGAAAATGATAGTTTTTTTCATAAAGCCTTTAGGGCCTTTTTGCAAAAGAATCAAAAATGATAGGAAGGAAGAAGTATTGAATTTTCACATTAAACAGTAATAAACAATTATAGATATATTTTAATCCCAATTTCCCCGCTTATTGTAAGACGTTAAAACGTTGATTAATAGCAGAAAAGTGCACTAATTTTAGTGCACTTTTTATTTTTATCAAAATGAAACGCTTTTATTATCCAAAGTTTATTCATACTCTTGAATTAGCTAATTTTATTTTCAGTGAAAGTGGAATCAAGGGGATGACTTTGTTGTCTATTGGTCAATTAAAAAACTTATAAATTGGTCTTAAATAATTTCTTGAATTAGAAATTAATATTACCTTTGTTTTTCATAATAAAAGTTAAATGACAGTAAGTCAATTACATCATCATCATTTTCATACTTGCATTCAGACGAGCAGGAATTGATATATGTAAATATAATATTTCAAAACCCGTCTGAATACATCAGGCGGGTTTTTCATTTCTACTCGTTTGGTTTATTCAGAGATCTATAAAAAATAAAAATGAGTAAACTAAAAATTGCCATTCAGAAAAGCGGAAGATTGAACGAAGATTCGTTAAGGCTTCTAAAAGATTGTGGAATCAAAATAGACAACGGCAAAGACCAACTTAAAGTCCTTGCGCGTAATTTCCCATTGGAAGTCTTGTATTTAAGGAACTCCGATATCCCGCAATACATAGAAGATGGCGTTGTGGATATCGCAATTATTGGAGAAAACATACTGATTGAAAAGCAAAAGCAGACGAAGATCGTTGAAAAACTGGGCTTCGCGAAATGTCGAGTGTCATTGGCTGTTCCGAAGCGGATAGAGAGTAATTCTGCTAATTATTTTAACGGAAAGAAAATTGCAACGTCTTATCCCAACACATTGAATTCTTATTTAAAGGAAAACAATATAGATTCTGAAATCCATGAAATTTCAGGCTCCGTGGAAATCTCTCCTAATATCGGATTGGCTGACGGGATTTGCGATATTGTTAGTTCAGGAAGTACGCTCTTCAAGAACGGATTGAGAGAAACACAGGTCATTTTAAGATCTGAAGCAGTATTGGCAAAAAACGTAGGTCTTGATAGTGAAAAAGAAGTCATTTTGGCTAAGTTACTGTTCAGGATCCAAGCCGTTCTTCGGGCCAAGAATTCTAGATATGTCTTAATGAACGTGCCAAATTCTAAAATAGATGAAGTCACCGCAATTCTTCCTGTTTTGAGAAGCCCAACGATACTCCCCTTAGCACAAGAAGGATGGAGTTCTTTGCACTCGGTCATCGATGAAGATAAATTCTGGAATAGCATTGATGCCTTGAAGAATGCCGGCGCAGAAGGTATTTTGATAGTTCCAATAGATAAAATGGTACTATAATGCAGACTTATAATTATCCAAATAGGGATCAATGGGAAGCTTTAGCTATGCGTCCTATTCTAGAGCAGCAAGCATTAGATGCTATTGTTGTTGACATTTTGAAAGATGTTAAAACTAATAAAGACCAAGCGCTACTGAAATATACTCAAAAATTTGATAAAGTGTCATTGGATGCAATGGAAGTTAATACTTCTGAAATTGAAGCTGCTAATACCCAGGTCAATGAAGATCTAAAAGGCGCCATCAATGTAGCGAAACACAATATTGAAGTCTTTCATACATCACAAATAGAAAAAGAACAAGTCATTGAAACCACAAAAGGGGTTAAATGCTGGCGAAGATCAGTTGGTATCGAAAAGGTAGGATTGTACATTCCGGGTGGATCTGCGCCATTGTTTTCAACAATTTTGATGCTCGGAATTCCAGCCAAAATAGCAGGTTGCAAAGAGGTTGTTTTATGTACGCCACCAGATAAGCATGGCAATATAAACCCAGCTATTTTATATACAGCAAGCTTAGTTGGCATAAGCAAGATCTATAAAGTAGGAGGCGCTCAAGCCATTGCTGCTATGGCATATGGAACTGAAACCATTCTACAGGTCTATAAGATCTTTGGCCCTGGAAATCAATATGTAACGAAGGCAAAAGAGTTGATCCAGCAAGAAGGTGTTGCCATCGATATGCCTGCTGGTCCTAGTGAAGTTTTGGTGATTGCAGATAAAACGAGTAATCCGACATTTGTTGCGGCAGATTTGTTAGCGCAAGCTGAACATGGTCCAGATAGTCAGGTGATCTTGTTGTCAAATAACGAAGACATAATCAATGCAACGAAATCTGAATTAGAGAAACAGCTTGATCTCTTACCAAGAATAGATATTGCAACGGCAGCTTTGAAGGTGAGTCGTGCGATTCTTTTGAATTCAATAGATGAATGCATTGAGTTTAGTAATTTATACGCACCAGAGCATTTGATTCTAGCTTCGGATAATGGGTCTAATTATATTGAAAGTATCACTAATGCTGGATCTGTATTTCTTGGAAATTACAGTTGCGAAAGTGCTGGTGATTACGCTAGTGGAACCAATCATACGCTTCCAACAAATGGGTATGCGAGAAATTATAGCGGTGTGTCATTGGATAGTTTTGTGAAGAAAATCACTTTTCAGAAGTTAAATAAAGAAGGGATTAAAACCATCGGGCCAGCTATTGAATTAATGGCTGAAGCCGAAGGATTAACGGCACATAAAAATGCTGTTACTTTAAGGCTTAAGGCCTTAAAGTAACGAGTGCTGAACTAGTTTCAGCACCTAAATAAAACAACAATAAGACACTGAAATAAATTGAGTGTAAAAATGAGATAGATAATGTTTGATTTAAAGACTTTAGTACGACCAAATATCTTGTCGCTCAAACCGTATTCTAGTGCAAGAGATGAGTTTAAAGGAGAAGATGGCGTTTTCTTGGATGCCAACGAAAATCCTTTTGGGACTTTGAATCGTTATCCAGATTCGTATCAAAAAAACCTAAAACAGAAGCTCTCGGAATATAATAATATAGCTACTAAAAACATATTTGTAGGTAATGGCAGCGATGAAATAATTGATCTTATTTATAGGGTGTTTTGCAACCCAAGAGAAGATAAAGCGTTAACGTTTGCACCTACCTTCGGGATGTATCAAGTAGCTGCTGATATCAACGATTCGGAATTGATAAAGCTGCCTTTAAACGATGAATTCCAGATAAATAAAGAGGTTTTAAAACCGTACTTGAATGATGGAAAATTAAAGCTCATATTCATATGTTCACCCAACAATCCAACGGGCAATTGTTTTAACGAAGCCGATATTGAATTCATCTTAGAAAACTTCAAGGGCATAGTTATTATCGATGAAGCTTATATCGATTTTAGTGATAAAAAGTCTTGGAGCAAATCGTTTCAAGAATTTCCAAATCTAATAGTCACACAAACCTTTAGTAAAGCATGGGCTTTGGCTTCAGCTAGGATAGGAATTGCGTATGCTAGCGATGACATCATTCGATTGTTGAATAACATAAAACTGCCTTACAATATCAGTGCGCTGAATGAAAAGGCAGCCATTCAAGCATTGGAAAACCGCTCAACATTTGAAACCAACAGACAAATCATTTTAGAAGGAAAAGAACATTTAATTCAAGAATTACGGCAACTGGATGTTATTAAAAAGATATATCCCTCAGATGCTAATTTTCTTTTAGTGGAAGTGGAAGACGCTAATAAGATGTATCAAGAATTGGTGTCACAAAAAGTCATTACAAGAAATCGGAATACTCTCATAAAAAACTGTATTAGGATGACGGTAGGGAAACCCGAAGAGTGCGAGCGACTGATTAATGCATTAAAAAACCTAAAAAAATGACAAAAGTACTATTCATAGACAGAGATGGCACATTGGCCATCGAACCGCCAATAGATTATCAACTGGATAGCTTAGAAAAGCTGGAATACTATCCAGGCGTTTTTCAATGGTTGTCAAGAATCGCAAGAGAACTAGATTATGAACTGGTCATGGTAACCAATCAGGATGGTTTGGGAACCGATTCGTTTCCAGAAGACACCTTTTGGCCAGCGCAAAATAAAATAATCCAGGCCTTTAAAAATGAAGGGATTGAATTTTCGGAGATCATTATAGATAAAACATTCCCTGAAGAAAATGCACCAACGCGTAAACCAAGAACTGGATTGCTCAACAAATACATCCATGGAAACTACGATTTAGGGAATTCCTATGTTATTGGAGATAGAGCAACGGATGTTGAATTGGCTAAAAACTTGGGCAGTAAGGGAATTTTTATAAGTGAAGATACTAATGAATATGCATCACTTATCACCACAAGCTGGGAAGTCATTTATAATTACCTAAAAGCTATTCCAAGAACGGCAACCGTTGTCAGGAAAACAAAAGAGACAGACATTGCAGTAAGCATTGATCTAGATGGCACAGGACAAAGTATTATATCGACAGGATTAGGTTTTTTCGATCATATGTTGGAGCAAATATCTAAGCATGGAAATATCGATTTGAAGGTCAAAGTAGACGGTGATCTAGAGATTGACGAACACCACACCATAGAAGATGTTGCCATTACGTTTGGGGAAGCCTTTATTGATGCATTAGGAAGTAAGCGAGGCATTGAGCGTTATGGATTTTTGTTACCTATGGACGATTGCCTTGCACAAGTTGCCATTGATTTTGGAGGACGACCTTGGTTAGTCTGGGAAACAGATTTCAAACGAGAAATGATAGGTGAAATGCCAACGGAAATGTTCATGCACTTCTTTAAATCCTTTAGTGATGCGTCAAAATGTAACCTGAATATAAAAGCGGAAGGCGATAACGAACACCACAAGATCGAATCCATATTCAAGGCATTTGCTAAAGCCATTAAAATGGCAGTGTCTAAAACAGGTAATTTTTCAATCCCGAGTACCAAAGGAAGTTTATGATAGCGATAATTAAATACAATGCAGGCAATATTCGTTCAGTGCAGAATGCCTTGAATCGTTTAGGCTATGAGAGTATTATTACAGATGATAAGACAGAAATATTAAGTGCAGATAAAGTCATTTTTCCAGGTGTGGGTGAGGCGAGTTCTGCCATGAAATATTTGAAAGAAAAAGGACTAGATAAAGTTATTCTATCTATTGAAAAGCCAATGCTAGGCATCTGTCTAGGGCTGCAACTTATGTGTAATCATAGCGAAGAAGGGGATACCAAATGCCTTGGAATTTTCAATACAGATGTGAAGAAATTCCCGCCAAAGGAAAAAGTACCGCATATAGGTTGGAATAGTTTTTCCGAAGTTAAAGGACCTTTGTTCAAAGGTGTAAAGACGTCTGAAGATGTCTATTATGTTCACAGTTATTACGCTGAAAAAAATGAACAAACTGTGGCAGCCTGCGATTATATAAAACCGTTTGCTTCTGCCATGCAACACGATAATTATTATGCCACTCAATTTCATCCTGAGAAATCAGCTGATGTGGGAACACGAATTCTTAAAAATTTCCTGACACTTTAGTGTCATTCTGAACTTGTTTCAGAATCTAAAAAGTATGATTATGATTAACGAAGATTATGAATTGAGACTGTCATTCCGCACTTGATGCGGAATCCACATTAAATGAAAATGGATTCCTGCTTTTGCAGGAATGACAAAACAAAGAAATTACAAAAAAAATGAGAATAATACCAGCAATAGACATCATCGACGGAAAATGTGTAAGACTCACTAAAGGCGATTACAACACAAAGAAGATCTATAATGAAAATCCACTAGAGGTTGCCAAGGCCTTTGAGGATAATGGTATAAAGTATCTTCATTTAGTGGATCTTGATGGTGCCAAATCTAAGCACATTGTTAACCATAAGATTTTGGAAAGCATCGCTTCTAATACAAATCTCGTTGTTGATTTCGGTGGTGGATTAAAGACCGATAAGGATTTGAAAATTGCTTTTGAATGCGGCGCGGCACAAATAACTGGTGGGAGCATTGCCGCTAATAATCCAGATGTGTTTTTAAAGTGGTTAGAAACTTATGGATCTGAAAAAATCATTTTAGGAGCGGACTGTAAGGATCGTAAAATAGCCACGAATGGGTGGATGGCAACCTCTAAAATCGATGTGGTAGATTTCATTTCAAAGTTTGAAGAGAGTAACATCAAGTATGTTATTTGTACAGATATTGCTAAAGACGGTATGCTTCAAGGCACTTCTAATGCTTTGTATAAGGAGATATTGAAAAAGACAGACGTCAAGCTCATCGCCAGTGGTGGCGTGTCATCAATTTCAGATTTAATACAATTGAAAGCAATGGGTTGTGAAGGAGCAATTTTAGGGAAGGCTATTTATGAAGGAAAAATCAAGCTTAAAGAACTAGAGGAATTATGTTGAAAAAGAGAATTATTATTAATTTGAAGATGCATTAATTAGCTAATTTGAAAATTAAAAAACGTTATGAGAAACGATAAAGAAAACCTGATAGTTAACTTAACGTTGGAATTTGCCTTAAAAGTTATTGATTATTCAGAGAAATTGAAGCAATTAAGAAAGTATGAAATGGCTTCTCAAATGTTTAGGTCGGGAACTTCTATTGGCGCTAATATAAGAGAAGCTCAGAATGCGGAGAGCAAAAGAGACTTTATTCATAAGTTCAAGATTTCGGCAAAAGAGGCTGATGAATTGGAATACTGGATACTTCTCTGTGAACGTTCAGAACATTATCCCAATCCTGATGGTTTAAAGACAGATTTGGTGCCGATAATTAAAATTATAAGTAAAATAATTTCCTCGTCAAAAAGTAATTAACTAATCATAAAATTGAAACATTTTCAAATCGATTAAACTATGTTGAAAAAACGAATCATACCATGCCTAGATATCCAAGACGGTCGAACCGTTAAAGGCATCAATTTCGTGGATATTACCGATGCGGGTGATCCCATCGAGTTGGCAAAAAGGTATGTAGAGCAAGGTGCTGATGAATTGGTGTTTTTAGACATTACAGCAACCATAGAAAAACGCAAGACATTGGTAGAGTTGGTAACTCATATCGCGGAGGAAATAAATATCCCCTTCACAGTTGGTGGAGGCATCAATACCATCGAGGATGTATCAGACATAATAAAAGCGGGAGCAGATAAGGTGAGTGTCAATTCATCGGCAGTTAAAAACCCAGAACTCATCACTCAAATTGCCAATGAATTTGGGAGTCAATGCGTGGTAGTCGCCATTGATACAAAATATGTAGATGGCGAGTGGATGGTGTTTGTTCATGGTGGCCGAACCCAAATAGAATTAAGAACCATGGATTGGGCAAAACAAGTGGAAGCTTTAGGAGGAGGCGAAATATTACTAACATCCATGAATAACGATGGCACCAAAGCAGGTTTCGCCCTAGAGCTTACTGAAGAAGTCAGTAAATCGGTTAATATCCCCGTGATAGCCTCAGGAGGCGCAGGTAGTAAAGACCATTTCAAGACATTATTTGAAACGACACATGCGAGCGCTGGATTGGCAGCGAGTATTTTTCATTACGGGGAAATACCCATTCCTGAATTAAAACAGTATTTACGAAACGAAAACATAGCAATACGATGGACATAGATTTTTCAAAAGACAACGGGTTGGTTCCAGTCATCATTCAGAATAACAATACCCTACAAGTATTGATGCTAGGGTATATGAATCAAGAAGCATTCAATAAGACCAAAGCAGATAAGAAAGTCACTTTCTTCAGTAGAAGTAAAAATCGACTATGGATTAAAGGCGAAGAGTCTGGAAACTTTTTGTACGTCAAGGACATACAAATTGATTGTGATAACGATACCATTTTGATAAAAGCAGACCCTCAAGGTCCTACATGTCATACTGGAAGCACCTCCTGTTTTAAAGAAGAAACGGCAAAAGGATTTTTATACGAATTACAGCAAACCATTAGCGATAGGATTGATACTAACGATGCGAACTCATACACCAACAAGCTATACAAAAGTGGCATTAATAAAGTCGCCCAAAAAGTAGGAGAAGAAGCTGTTGAATTGGTTATTGAGGCCAAGGACAATGATGCCGATCTGTTTAAGAATGAAGCTGCAGATCTAATGTATCACTATTTGATTTTATTGAAAGCTAAAGGCTTTAGGCTTGAGGATATTGAGGTTGTTTTAGAGAGTAGACAGCAGTAGTTTCTCGCACTTTTACTACCTTGGTTTCTCAAAATCAATAAAAATGAAATTAGTCTTTAAATTCATCACTTTTTTAATCCTTTGCTTGTCCATTTGGGGTTGCAACGATAAAACAGTAAAAGTCAAATCAGAACAACGAAAAACCATCGAGATGGTTACTGATAAGGGTACAATACTCATTGAGTTGTACAATGAAACCCCATTACATCGTGACAATTTCATCAAATTAGCTAATGAAAAAGCTTTTGATAGTTTGCTTTTTCACCGTGTTATAAACGAGTTCATGATACAGGCAGGAGACCCAGACAGTAAACATGCTAAACTTCAAGATACACTTGGTAATGGGGATTTACCGTATACCGTAGATGCAGAGATACACCCTAATTTGTTTCACAAAAAAGGAGTGCTTGCTGCGGCAAGAGATGATACCCCAAATCGTGAATCCAGCGCGATGCAATTCTATATTGTTCATGGGAAAGTATGGAATGATAGCCTGCTCGATAAATCTGAAGACCGTATTAACGGATGGCTGGCGGAACATGTTTTGAAGAAAGATTCAATACACAAACCTCTGCTTGAGGCCTTGCAAGCGTCTTATATGAGTGGTGATAAAGAACTTTCTACAAAGTTGAGTGATAGTATTGTGAGTGTTGCTAAGACGTATGGAATTTTTAAAACCTATACCATACCAGAAGCACATCGTGAAGTTTATAGAACGCTAGGTGGCACACCACATCTCGATCAAAACTATACTGTTTTTGGAGAAGTAATTAGTGGTATAAACGTTGTAGATTCAATAGCAGCTTCGCCAACAAATGCATTGGACAGACCAATATCTGATGTAAGGATTCGAGCAGTAAAAATAAAAGAGTAAAACCTAAAGGCTAGAATAAAAAGGCATCGACTCTCGCAGATGCTTCCTTTTACTAAATAGTTGTGCCTTTATCCTAGAAGAAGATATTGAAGCTGTTTTACATAATAGAAAGCGGTAGTTACTAGTTAACTTTGTGCGCAAAATATTATATTGTAGATATATAGAATATAGGTGCACTACACTTATACAATAGTTAGCCTTCATTATGACTAATTTTTAACCAATGATTAAATTCTTTCGAAAAATACGCTATGACCTTATGGAGAAAAACAAAACTAGAAAGTATTTAAAGTATGCCATTGGCGAAATTGTTCTTGTGGTGATTGGAATTTTAATTGCAATTCAAATTAATGAATGGAACAGAGATCGAAAGCTATATCAAGTAGAGTTGGAAAGTTACCAACTAACTATTACCGACTTAAAAAGAGATTCAACACTTTTCAAAGCCTATCAAAATAACTATTCTAAATACCTTGACACATACTTTCAAATGAATAATATAAAAAAAGATCAGGGATCATTCGCAAACATAATACCTGATCACCTTGTAATGAATATAGAATTTAATCCCGTAACTCAGAAAAACCACCAAGCTAGTATTGAAAAATATAGAAATGGTAAAATTCGGGAACAAATCAACAATTATTTTGGGCGCATTAGTCAGGTTAACCAAGCTACAGACGAATTCAATGAATTAATCGTTCAAGAAAGCAGGCCATTCTTCCTAAAGGAGAATGATATTTTTAATAACGATAAGATATTTGATAACAATGACAGAACTTTTCCGCCGCTCAAAGGGGTGAGTGGACTCGATACGGTAAAATTAAAAGAAACCTTTAACCATGCATATTTTTTACCAATTTTATCACAACTTAGAATGTCAATGGGATTTTATCTCTTTAGCTTAGAACGTTCAATAGAAGAAAACCATAGATTAATTCAAGATCTAGAATCGAGTCTCAAATAATCTGCATTGCCCCCAGTTATAAATTTTTGAAAAATAACCAAAGCTCAACCAAGTGTCTGCTTGTCGCAATCAGTTATAATTAATGACTTCTGAATTTCCTTTTAAAACCCCCAATAAAAAAAGCACCCACTCCCATAGATGCTTTCTTTTACTAAACAATAATTTTTCTAATCTAAATAATTGTGCTTTGCCCTTGAGGACAGCGAAGCTATATTATAAACTAAATGGCATCACATATTCTGAATTTACTTTAAATTTATAGTTCAATACTTTAAACCGATCAATGTGAGCGACCTGAAAAAGAAGATTCTTGAGTTACAAAAGATTTCCGGAGCTTTAGAACCCAAAGAAGAAGAGCGCAATAGCTATTTTTCAGAGGTCCATGCCTACGCAAATAGCTTTATTAATAACCTGCCCAAGACCAAGGCGTTCTCTAACGAGCAAGCTTCACCTGATGCATTTAAAATATCTGATGAGCAAAAATCTATAACATCCATTCTCGACCTTTATGAAAAAGAGATTGCGTCAAAAGGCATTAATGCAGCTTCTGGAGGGCATTTGGGGTATATTCCTGGTGGAGGAATTTACACATCGGCATTGGCGGATTATTTGGCCGACATAACCAATGAATATGTGGGCGTTAATTACTCGTCTCCGGGTGGTGTTGGGGTGGAATTGGAACTTTTGGATTGGATGAAAGACATTTTTGGATTCCCTAGATCGGCAATCGGGAATTTATCGTCTGGAGGTTCCATTGCCAATTTAATTGCTTTAACAGCGGCACGTGATAAACATAGTATTAAGAACGATCGCATTACAAAAAGCGTTATTTATGTCAGCCCACAAGTACATCATTGCATTAATAAGGCCTTGCGAATCATAGGATTAGAAGATGTAATTATAAATCATCTAGAATTGGATGGCGGTTCTCACATCATACCAGCGGATTTGCAAGCCAAGATAGATGCTGACATCGCCAATGGATTAAACCCATTTATGGTGATTGCTTCTGCCGGAACGACTGATACTGGAGCTATAGACCCGTTAGATGAACTTGGGCAAATAGCGAGGCAAAATAATCTATGGTACCATATTGATGCCGCTTATGGAGGGTTTTTCATTCTTGTAGATAGTAAAAAAGAGGCTTTTAAAGGTATAGAAATGGCAGATTCGCTAGTAGTTGATCCTCATAAGGGATTGTTTTTGCCCTATGGATTGGGTGCTGTCTTAGTAAAAGATAAACAGGCTGTTTATAAATCTCATATGTATCGCGCTAATTATATGCAAGATGCAGTCTCGGATGATTCTCCGGTGAATCCAGCGGATGTGTCACCAGAGCTATCCAAGCATTTTAGGAGCTTGCGTTTGTGGTTGCCTTTGCAACTGCATGGTATAAAGCCATTCATAGCATGTTTAGAAGAAAAATTGTTGCAAACTCAATATTTCAGGAATAGATTAGTCGAAATTGGGTTTAAGGTTGGTCCAGAGCCGGATCTATCGGTAAGCTATTTTTGGTATTCAACGGATGATGATTCCGAAAATGAGTTCAACGAGAGACTGATGCAAGAGATTCATAAAGATGGTGATGTGTTTTTAAGCTCTACTAAGATCAATGGCAAGTTTGTGATACGGATGGCTATTTTATCTTTTAGGACCAAAATTGAAACTGTTGAAAAGGCCATAGCCATGATTGAAAAAGCCGTGCAAAAAATAGGATAAGTCAGTAACCCTAACGAGACTCATTCCTTTGAAACCAATTAAACATTAACCAACTTGCTTAGGGTTTTTTTGACACTATTAATTAGACAGTCAATTATCCAATATCTTTAAATAAACACCATCTACCTATTTGATATCCAACGTTTAAGACCTTATGATTCAAAAAAGCTGTAACTTAAAGATTTAATCAATTTATACGTCTTTCATGCCTCTGAAACCCATAAATACCATTGATGATGTTATTAACACATTGGATGCCATTATAGAAAGTTCCGTGCAAAACGAGAATGTGCTGGGTTATTTTGCAGCCTTGTACAGGGAAGTGACCATTAAGGTCAAGGAAGGTATTGCCAATGGCGATTTTGAAAATGGACCGCGTATGGAACGTTTGGACGTCATATTTGCAAGCAGGTATATTGATGCTTATCATTTGCATAAAGACGGCCAACCCATAACCGATTCTTGGACCCTAGCATTTATGGAAGCTGGTAATTACTGGCCTATAGTGTTACAGCATTTATTAGTCGGGATGAACGCACACATCAATTTAGATCTAGGCATCGCTGCTGCCCAAGTTTCCAAAGGCCATGACATTGATGACCTGAAAGCAGATTTTAATAAGATCAATGAGATCTTATCCTCGTTGGTAAATGAAGTGCAGGAAGACCTTGCTCGAATCTGGCCTAGATTAAAAAAAATCTTAAAATGGACTCGGAAAGTCGACGATTTTCTTGTGGACTTTAGTATGGAACTCGCAAGAGATGGCGCTTGGGAATTTGCCCAAACGTATTCTAGCACATCGGAAAACGAAATTTTTGCATTAGTTGAAGAACGTGATAATGCGGTTGCTAAAAAGGCCAAGATCATTACGAAACCTGGACTTGTTGTCGGTGTCCTGTTGGGCATTATTAGACTTGGAGAACGAGGGTCGGTTAGTGAGAAGATCAATAATTTACGGGGTTAGCAAAAATCGAAAATCATCCTATTCTGGCATTAAAAATCATCTACTTCCGTAGACGCTTTTTTTTCAGTCACGATTTAAAAAAGTTAAATAATAGTACTTTGTCCCAGGTGTATATTCTTGAAATTCAGATTCGTATCATTCGGGTTCACAATGAAATCAGCAATGAAATCGCCGACTTTATCGGTGGTAACATTGTCGTGTTTTGCATTAATGTCAGGAGTCGTAATATTCAGTTTTAAAGATTTGTCAACCCCTTTTCTAATGATTTCAGCTTCTTCAGTCAAACCTAAATGGTCTAACATCATAGCAGCAGATAAGATTGACGCAATTGGATTCGCAATGTTCTTTCCAGCTGCTTGAGGAAACGAGCCATGAATGGGCTCGAACAAGGCATTGTCTTTTCCGACTGAGGCGGATGCCAATAAACCAATTGAGCCTCCAATCACACTGGCTTCATCACTAATGATGTCACCAAAAAGATTCTCTGTTAAGATAACATCGAACTGTTTAGGATTCAATATCATTTGCATCGCGGCATTATCCACAAACAAGAAGTCTAGTTCTACATCTGGGTATTGAGAAGCCATTTCTGTGACTGTTTTTCGCCATAAGCGAGATGTTTCCAACACGTTAGCCTTATCGACAAGAGTCAATTTTTTACGTCTTTTTTGAGCTTCTTGAAAGGCTAAGTGTGCAATACGTTCAATTTCTACTACAGAATAACTGCACCCATCGAATGCTTCTTGTCCATCATCACTTAATCTCTTTTCGCCAAAGTAAATGCCTCCAGTAAGCTCGCGATATATGGAAATATCTGTACCACTTATGATGTGTTTTTTAAGCGGGGACTGATCAATCAGTTGCTCATAAGCCTTTACAGGACGTATGTTACAAAATAACCCAAGTTCCTTACGCAAACGAAGAAGGCCTTGTTCAGGGCGTACCTTGGCAGAGGGGTCATTATCATATTTTGGATCCCCTATGGCACCGAACAATATAGCGTCAGATTCCTCGCATATGTCAATAGTCTCTTCTGGTAGCGGATTTCCAGTCTTATCTATGGCAATCGCGCCCATAAGTGCTTCGCGATAGTTAAAGGTGTGGTTGTAAATGTCTGCAACAGCATCCAATGCCTTTTTGGCTTGTGCTGTGACTTCAGGTCCTATTCCATCCCCGGGTAATATGGCGATATTAAATTTCATTAAGAGTCTAATTTAAATTCAAAAGTCTGTATTTCTCCTTTCTTACTTAGTAAGAAATCAATGTCATCATGTCCATTGATCATACATAATTTTTTATATGGGTCAATTTCAAAATCTATATTTCCTATAGGGGTTTCCAAAGTTTGTACTTCAAGATTAACAGTCAATTCTGCCATTGGATTGTTCTCAATATGGATCAATAAACGCAATAGAAATTCATTAGCGACTTGTATAGGCAGTAATCCATTATTTAGCGCATTCCCTTTGAATATATCAGCAAAAAAACTAGAGATGATCACCTTGAATCCATAATCTACAAGAGCCCACGCAGCATGTTCACGACTCGAACCACATCCAAAATTATCACCAGCAACTAAAATGTCGCCTCGATATTTTGTACTGTTAAGAACGAAAGCCTCATTAACACTTCCATTCTTTTCGTAACGCCAATCGCGAAACAGATTTTTACCAAATCCTTTTTTGTCTGTAGCTTTTAAAAAACGGGCAGGAATGATTTGATCCGTATCGATATTCTCTACAGATAGAGGAATAGCTCTTGATGTTAATGTCTTGAATGCCTTCATCTAGTTTAAGTGTTTTGTAATGTCAATGATCTTACCTTCAATAGCTGTTGCCGCTGCCACTAAAGGACTTGCTAAAATAGTACGGGCACCTTGGCCTTGCCTGCCTTCAAAGTTCCTGTTGGATGTGCTAACACAATATTCTCCTTGAGGAATCTTGTCATCGTTCATGGCCAAACAAGCAGAACAACCAGGTTGACGTAACTCAAATCCAGAATTCTCGAATATCGTGGAAAGACCTTCTTCATGTATCTGCTGCACTACTTGCTGCGAACCAGGAACAATTAATGCGTTTACATTGGTTGCTTTTTGTTTTCCTTTTATGTATTCGGCGACGACCCTGAAATCCTCAATACGAGAATTTGTACAACTGCCGATGAACACATAATTTATAGGTTTGTCAATAAGGGATTCCCCTTCTGTGAATCCCATATATTTCAATGATTTCTTGAAAGATTCAGAATCATCTTTCGGGATATGACCATTGATCTTGATGCCCATTCCAGGATTGGTGCCATAAGTGACCATGGGTTCAATATCTGAAGCATCGAAATGATATTCTTTATCGAAAACAGCATCTTCATCGGATGGCAGTGTTTTCCAATGCGCTATTTTTTTATCTAATGTTTCACCTTTAGGAGCGAATTCTCTTCCCGACACATAATCAAAAGTCGTTTGGTCGGGAGCTATCATGCCGCCTCGCGCACCCATTTCTATACTCATATTGCAAACGGTCATGCGACCTTCCATACTCATGTTTTCAAATACATCGCCCGCATATTCACAGAAATAACCGGTGCCTGCATTAGTGCCTAATTGAGAAATAATATACAGAATGACATCCTTAGGAAGTACGCCATTTTTTAGTTTTCCGTTAACGGATACTCTCAAGCTTTTTGGCTTATCTAGAAGCAAACATTGGCTCGCAAATACTTGTGCTACTTGACTCGTGCCTATACCAAAAGCAATCGTGCCAAATGCACCATGGGTAGACGTATGACTGTCACCGCAGACAATCGTCATACCTGGTTGTGTTATGCCAAGTTCGGGTGCCATCACGTGAACAATACCATTGTATTTATGACCCAATCCGTAAAGTGTGATATTATTCTTTTCGCAATTTTCTGTTAACTGCTGAAGTTGATTTCTTGAAAGCAGATCTTTAATAGGGAGATGCTGGTCTTTTGTTGGTGTATTATGATCGGCAGTTGCCACTACTTTATCTGGACGTAAAAGAGGGATATTGCGTTCCCGTAACTCGTTAAACGCCTGTGGACTTGTGACCTCATGAATTAAATGCTTGTCAATATATAGAATTTGTGGTCCATTTTCAATGACATCGACCACATGGGCGTCCCAGACCTTATCAAATAATGTTTTTCCCATACTTGTTTTCCACAAAAGGAAACTTAGTTTTATAATTAGTTACTGTTCTCAGCTAATCAATAATTGGTTCATTCTACCAAATGCATATTATAGCTATGCATTAGCGATTTGTTGGTAGACATTACTAGTTTCGATGATCTGATGAATGTCATTATCCTGTATTTCCTTTTTCTTGTCTGCGAAGATTAAGAAATTCTCGTAAACTTCGTCCAATTGAAGCTTGGTCAATTCGTAACCTACTTTCTTAGCTCTGTATGCTAAGGCAGCTCTACCGCTTCTGGCAGTTAAGACAATAGCTGATTCAGTGACACCAACATCTTTCGGATCGATGATTTCATAGGTCGCACGGTTCTTGATCACACCATCTTGGTGGATACCCGAGCTGTGAGCAAAAGCATTAGCACCTACAATAGCTTTATTTGGTTGTACATATACACCCATGCTATCAGAGACTAACTGACTCATACCATAAAGCATAGACGTATTGATGTTAGTGTCAAGATTGAGATATGGATGTTGTTTCAATATCATTACGACTTCTTCAAGCGATGTGTTTCCTGCCCGCTCTCCTATGCCGTTAATGGTACATTCTATTTGGCGTGCGCCATTAATAACTCCTTCTATTGAATTCGCTGTTGCTAATCCAAGGTCGTTATGACAATGACAAGATAAAATCGCCTTGTCTATGTCTTTTACATTTTCTTTTAGGTATTTTATTTTTGCACCGTATTCGCTAGGCAAGCAATACCCCGTGGTATCAGGAATATTCAAGACTGTTGCTCCAGCCTTTATAGCAGCTTCACATACTCTTGCTAGAAATTCATTTTCAGTTCGTCCAGCATCTTCAGCGTAAAATTCTACATCTTCAACAAAAGACTTTGCAAAAGAAACAGCACCAATGGCACGTTCAATGATTTCATCTTGAGTGGCATTGAACTTATGCTTAATATGGGAGTCCGACGTGCCAATTCCCGTGTGTATTCTAGGATTAACAGCATATTTAATCGCATCTGCAGCGACTCTGATATCATTTTCAACGGCTCTGGTTAGTCCGCAAACGGTAGCGTTCTTTACTACTTTAGAAATTTCTGTTACAGAGATAAAATCGCCTGGACTCGATACTGGAAAACCAGCTTCTATAACATCCACGCCCAGTTCATCCAACTGTCTTGCAATAATAAGTTTTTGGTCTGTATTAAGCTTGCAACCTGGTACTTGCTCTCCATCTCGTAAGGTGGTGTCGAAAATTTTTACTGAGTCTTTTGACATTATATTGGAATATATTTTTCTGTTGTACTACGAATTTATATTTTGGTATGATATATCCACTATTCGTATTATTTTTTATTACGATGTTCAACATAAAAATAATAACGTAAGTTTCTGATAATGAGAATGATGATGATAAAATTGCTAGATGACTAAAGACCAAAAAGATAATCTCTTCTTACTGGTGAAGTCCCTTACAAAATCTGAAAAACGACAGTTTAAATTGTATGTGGGGAGATTGGGAGTGAATACGGACTCTAAATTCCTAAATCTTTTTAATATTCTCGATAAGGCTTCTGTTTATGATGAAGCGACCATTTTGAAAACTGGAGTGGTAAAGAAACAGCAATTAGCTAATGTAAAAGCACATTTGTATAAGCAGATACTTATAAGTCTAAAACTCAATCCGTCGCACCAGAATATCCGCTCACAAATACGAGAACAATTGGATTTTGCGTCTATTTTATATCACAAAGGACTGTATAAGCAGAGTTTGAAAATACTAGATAAGTCCAAAGATATCGCCATCCAAAATGAAGAGAAAAACTTGGCGTATGAAATAGTTGAACTAGAAAAAATTATAGAGTCTCAGTATATAACACGTAGTATTAGGGGACGTGCAGATGAATTAACTATCCAAGCTAAAGAATTGAGCGAGGCGAATGTGATTACAAGTAAACTTTCAAATCTTTCTTTGCAATTGTATGGTGTTTTCTTGAAAACGGGGTATGCCAAAAATGAAGAAGAGGGCGGCATGATTACCGAGTATTTTAATAAACGGCTTCCAAAATATGACATAAAAAAACTAGGTTTTAGAGAAAAGTTATGGCTTTATAAAGCCTATCTGTGGTATAGTTTCTTGATGCAGGATTTTAAGAACTGTTATAAATACGCATCAAAATGGGTCAATCTTTTTTATGATAACCCTGATATGATTCGATTGAATCCCGTCTTTTTCCTAAAAGGAAATAATTATCTGTTGGAGTCCTTATTTTTCATTAAAAATAGAGAAAAATTTGAAGATTCTCTATTGAAATTAGAGTCAATGGTAGCTGATGATTCATTTCCTAAAGATGAAAATGTCGAGGCGCTTGCATTTCTCTACATTAATCTGAATAAGATCAATCTGTACTATATCGATGGGAGTTTTCATGAGGGATTGAAAATCATTCCAGACATCGAAAATGGTCTCAAGCAGTTCAAGAATCGCATAGATGAGCATCATACTATGACATTCTATTATAAGTTTGCTAGCTTGCATTTCGGTGCTGGCAACAACAAGGAATGTATTTTTTATCTCAACAAAATTATTTCGAACAGGTCATTAATTATGCGTGAAGACCTATTATGTTTTTCTCGTGTTTTAAACTTGGTTGCGCATTACGAAGCTGGATTGGATTATCATTTAGAAACACTTTTACGAAGTACGTATAAGTTCTTAATTAAGATGGACGACCTCCATGAAGTACAGAATGAAATGATAAAATTCATTAAAGGACTTCAAGATATTTATCCACATGATCTTAAAAAAGCGTTCATAGGTCTTCACGGCAGACTTAAAGTATATGAAAAACATCCATACGAACGCCGCGCCTTTTTATACTTGGATGTAATCTCTTGGTTAGAGAGTAAAATCGAAAACAAACCTGTGGCCGAAATCATCAAGAATAAATATCTCGCAGAATTCACCTAGTGATTTTGAGAATTTCATAAAAAACACATAAAAACTAAAATAAGTTAGGTTATTAACTTTTTCTGTCGCAATATTTGTGCTCACAAAGTTCAAAAACTTATTGAAGTGTTATCAAGAAAGGTGGAGGGATTAGACCCGTTGAAGCCTTAGCAACCCTTTAAATTTAT
>RCNB010000929.1_pt1 | contig 33526 bp, 38 predicted proteins | sample 2041321 | NCBI WGS metagenome assembly RCNB01 (sample SAMN09708232, study PRJNA481090) | Marine sediment metagenome, whole genome shotgun sequencing project.
AAGCCTTATTTTGATATTATTCGCGGGCATTCAGATAAATTGGAAAAATTAATAGATGATCAATTGTGGCCGCTTACAAAATATAGGGAGTTACTTTTTATTAGATAAGTACCAAAATCATATAGGATTTTAAGCCGTTTTTTCAACTTGGTCTTTCAATCAATTCGTTTATTTTTGTCTTAAACAATTTTTATGTCCTCATCCACTAATGATAGATACCATCAGCGCGGAGTTTCCGCTGCTAAGGAAGATGTACACAATGCTATAAAGAATATAGATAAAGGTCTGTTTCCGAAGGCATTTTGTAAAACTGATTATTTGACCGGAGACCAGGACTACTGTTTAGTCATGCATGCAGATGGTGCCGGTACCAAATCATCCTTAGCATACATGTATTGGAAGGAAACTGGGGACCTATCGGTTTGGAAAGGTATTGCCCAAGATGCCTTGATTATGAATATAGATGATCTTATTTGTGTGGGTGCTACAGATAACATTATGCTCTCATCTACTATTGGGAGAAACAAAAATAAAATTCCGGGAGACGTGCTTTCGGCCATAATCAATGGTACCGAAGAATTGATATCGGATTTGGCAGAACACGGTATAGTAATTCATTCCACAGGTGGCGAAACTGCCGATGTGGGTGACTTAGTGCGTACTATTATCGTAGACTCTACTGTTACCGCAAGGCTTAAAAGGAGCCAAGTAATTGATAACGCTAATATAAAAGCGGGGGATGTTATTGTAGGATTGGCCTCTTTTGGTCAGGCTAATTACGAAAAGGAGTATAATGGTGGTATGGGAAGTAATGGTCTTACTTCTGCAAGGCACGATGTGTTTTCTAAGTATTTGGCGGAGCGGTTTCCGGAAAGTTTTGATGCTGAAGTTCCTTCGGATTTGGTATACTCCGGCAACACCAAGTTAACGGATACTGTACCAAATTCACCATTGGATGCAGGAAAATTGGTTTTATCACCAACAAGAACCTACGCACCCATTGTGAAAAAACTACTGTCCAAATACACTAGTTCTGATATTCATGGGATGGTACATTGTAGTGGTGGTGCACAAACTAAAATTCTTCATTTTATAGATAATTTACATATCGTCAAAAACAATCTTTTTGAAGTTCCGCCCTTATTTAAATTAATACAAGAGCAGTCCGGTACGGATTGGAAGGAAATGTATCAGGTCTTCAACTGCGGGCATCGATTGGAAATTTATGTAGATCCGTCTTTGGCTAACGATATCATTGAAATATCAAATTCCTTTGGGGTAGATGCTCAAATCATTGGGGAAGTCAAGGCGTCATCCACTAAAAAGTTAACAATTAAAAGTACCTATGGTACCTTTGAGTACTAAGGATCTGTTTTGAAATAAAGTCCCTTAATTATAGGAAGTTATTTTGTTTGCCAGCAAGGCGAAAAAGGCAGATTTAGCAATAGCTAAGGCGCGTATTTTTAACGCTGTTGGCCAGTAAAATAACCGGTAGAAATAGGTAGGTTATTTCTATACATACACTAAAGCATACGATTGCCCTTATTCCTGCGTTATTTATAATAAATAGTTGGTATGGAAAGAAAGGATTTTTTAAGAACATTAGGAGCGGGAGCCGCTTTTGCGATTACATTCCCATGTCTTGGAGGTTGTTCCAATGATGAAGGAAACGTCGGAAATATAGTAACTCCTCCAACGGGCGTTGATTTTACAATAGATTTGACTAGCGCTGAAGCTTCTAAATTAGCGAATAACGGTGGTTTTATTCTCAAAAATTTAGTGGTTGTTGTAAAGAACTTAGAAGGTAATTTTGTTGCAGCTACCCAAGTTTGTAGTCATGAGCAATACGATCAAGTGAGATTTGTAAACCAAGATGGCGGTATCTTTTATTGTGATGTGCACGGCTCACGTTTTGGTCAAGACGGCGCACCTTTGAATACCATACCAAACAGCACATCTAGAGCACTTAAAATATACAATACCGAACTGAACGGGGACTCCTTGCGTGTTTTTGAATAAGTATGTCACTGTTCATTAAATCATTTTTTCTGATGATCAATTCCCCTATCCTAATAAATAGTTTTCGCTATTTTATGGTGGCCACTCTTAGACAGTATGGTTCCAGGGAGCTGAACAATATTTTAAAAATAGCTACGCTAGTACTCTGGTTATTTTCTTTTTCAAGTTTTGGACAGAACAAGGATTTTGTGACGGTAAAAAAATCGATGACCCTAATGGGTAGCCGTTTTGATATTACCGTGGTTTCTGTAGATGAGGAACTTGGATATATTAACATACAAGAAGCCGTTGGAGAAATTAAAAGAATTGAAAAATTAATTTCCTCTTGGGACGAGAATTCGGAAACTTTTTTGATTAATAAAAACGCTGGAATAAGACCTGTTAAGGTAAGTTTAGAGCTATTTAAGCTTATTGAGCGCTCCAAACAGATTTCTGAAATAACCAATGGAGCTTTTGACATTTCTTATGCCGCAATGGATGCTGTCTGGAAGTTTGATGGAAGCTTAACGTCTATGCCTACCAACTCAACTATTTTAAAGACGAAGGCTAATGTTGGCTACGATAAAATTATACTTGATGCCTCCAATCATTCTGTATTCTTAAAACAAAAGGGAATGAAAATTTCTTTTGGTGCTATTGGAAAAGGATATGCTGCTGACAAGGCAAAAGAGTTATTGGTGTCAAAACAAGTGGTGGCAGGTGTTATTAATGCAGCAGGTGATATAACCACCTGGGGGAAAAAAATAAGTGGAGAAAAATGGTTGATTGGTATAGCAAACCCAATGAGTAAGCAAACTATTTTTTCTTGGATTCCACTATTGGAATCCTCCGTAGCTACTTCTGGAAATTCTGAGAAATTTGTTACTATAAACGGAAAGAAATATACCGATATTATCGACCCAAAATCCGGGTATCCGGCTATTGGTATTAACACGGTTTCTGTATTTTCTAAAAGTGCTGAACTATGTGATGCGCTGGCTACAGCAATTATGGGTATGGGCAGGAATGCTGGTTTGGCTCTAATCAACCAGTTGGGCGGAACTGAGGTAATTATTGTAGATAATAATAATAAACTATATAAGAGCAGCGGGATTATGCTTGACAAGTTACCTTAAGGAATTGGTATCTATATGACCTACTACATCTTGTTTTTCTAAAATTAAATTAGTTTCAGTCAAACTATTAGATTGTTTAGAAATATATTTTTGGAAACTATAGTTACCTGGTCAAATAGCCTTCTTGCTCTAATTCCAATGCCGTCTTTATAATCTTGGAACAACCATTTTTTAGAAGGTATAGCGAATCACTTATCTCTAGGATTTCCCTGTAAAAATGATCCGTGACAAGAATGATACTGTTTTTCTTTTTTTTGGTGATTATTGTTTTTATTTTTTCCACATATAAGGGCGCAATAAAGGAAAAAGGCTCATCCAAAAGGATAATTTCTTTATCCGAATGTAAGATCAGATAGGTTTCCAAAAGTCTTACTTCTCCAGAGGAAAGATTTTTAATTGGTTCTTTATGGTACTTTTTAAAGGAGTTAAACGTGGAAACGAATGCTTCCCAATCTACCGAGAAGGTCTTAAATGCTTGGTGAATTTTTATATGATTTGGCAACAACCTGTGCTGAGGTAAATACGCTACTTTTCCTGTTGAGAATAACTTTCTTTTTTGGTGGGAACCATTTAGCCGTACATTTCCATATTTGGCGTTCAGGCTTCCGAATAAAATACGTAATAAGGATGTTTTGCCACAACCATTTCTGCCTAAAATCCCGATTACTTTTCCAGTTTCAGCACATAAGTAAATACCTCTTAGAATTTTCTTAGAGTCAAAGCTGAGTTCTATATTATCCAATTCTAACTTCAAATCAGCTTAATTATATAAAATAGTGATGATGATAAAAGACCATCCATCAGAAAGCATCCTAAAAATAAGTTGGTTTGGGAAATAGAAAAATTTTGATAAAAGACGAGTTTTTGTTGAAGTCTAGTTTCAAAAAATGAGATATACAATACGGCGAACAAAAGAAATTTTAGCCCTAGGTGTAAAAATAGTGGGACTTTTATCCATAACAAGAATAACGTCACGACCTGAGCGGCAATGATAAATTGACCATAAAACTTCCAAATCAAGATAATTCTTTTCAAACGAAAAACTAAGGATTCAATAGTAAAGCTTACTTCATTAAATGTACAAATTTATTGTAAATTCGCAGGACAAGGGACGTACGTATATGATAGACAAGTTAAATATTGTAAAACAGCGATTTGATGAAGTTTCGGATTTGATCATTCAACCGGATATCATATCCGATCAAAAACGATATGTTAAGCTTACCAAGGAGTATAGTGATCTTAAATCTTTGGTCGCCAAGAGAGATTATTACATAGAATTGACTAATAATATTACAGAAGCGGAAGAAATAATTAGCGATGGAAGTGACGCCGAAATGGTGGAGATGGCTAAAATGCAGTTGGATGATGCCAAATCTGAATTCCCGAAGCTGGAGGAAGAAATTAAGTTAATGCTTATTCCTAAAGACCCAGAAGATGCCAAGGACGTGGTTATGGAGATTCGTGCCGGAACAGGCGGAGACGAGGCTAGTATCTTTGCCGGAGACCTATTTCGTATGTATACCAAGTTCTGCGAAAGTAAAGGGTGGAAGACTAACGTAATAGATTTGAGTGAAGGAACTAGTGGCGGATACAAAGAAATACAATTTGAGGTATCTGGGACGGATGTATATGGTACTTTAAAATTTGAGGCAGGAGTACATCGTGTACAGCGTGTTCCTCAGACAGAAACTCAAGGAAGAGTGCATACCAGCGCAGCCACAGTAATGGTTTTACCTGAAGCTGAAGATTTTGATGTTCAAATTGAACTCAAAGATGTTCGTGTAGATTTCTTTTGCTCCTCAGGTCCTGGTGGGCAATCGGTTAATACGACCTACTCGGCCGTGCGTTTAACTCACCTTCCAACCGGGTTGGTGGCACAGTGCCAAGACCAAAAATCTCAACATAAGAACAAGGATAAGGCTTTTCGGGTATTACGTTCTAGGTTGTATGACCTTGAGTTAGCAAAAAAACAGGAGGAAGATGCTGCAAAAAGAAATTCACAGGTAAGCAGTGGAGATAGATCTGCAAAGATTAGAACGTATAATTATCCCCAAGGAAGGGTAACTGACCACCGTATTGGACTAACCTTGTACGATCTTTCAAACATAATCGATGGAGATGTTCAGAGGATTATAGATGAATTAAGTCTTGTAGAGAATACAGAAAGGCTAAAAGAAGCTTCGGAAATATTTTAAAGGATTATTTTACACATAAAGTAATACCAACCATAGGGCAGGTATTAGTAGCTACTTTTTTATGTAATGAAATTTTTAGGTGGCGCTAGAGAACAACAGTTTTATGACTACCAAAGAATTAATAGCACAAATACGTAAAAAAGAATCCTTTTTATGCATTGGTTTGGATACTGATCTGGAGAAGATTCCAAAGGAACTGCTTAAAGAAGAAGACCCAATTTTTGCCTTTAACAAGGGGATTATAGATGCTACACATCATTTGTGTGTAGCCTACAAGCCAAACATTGCTTTTTATGAGGCATATGGTATTAAAGGCTGGATAGCATTGCAACGAACCATAGACTATTTGAATGAGGAGTATCCGGAAATATTTACTATTGCCGATGCTAAAAGAGGTGATATTGGAAACACCTCTACTCGCTATGCAAAGGCGTTCTTTGAAGATTTAAATTTTGATTCTATAACTATAGCTCCTTATATGGGCAAGGACTCCGTTGAGCCTTTTTTAGCTTTTAAGGATAAGCACACTATTCTTTTGGCCTTAACATCCAATATGGGAGCTTACGATTTTCAAACCAAGAGTTTAGAAGGGTTGGAGCTCTACAAGCAGGTCCTAAAAACAGCCTCAACATATGAAGGTTCAGAGAAATTGATGTATGTGGTAGGAGCGACAAAGGCAGAATACCTAATGGAAATACGAAAAATAGTTCCGGATAGTTTTCTTTTGGTCCCAGGAGTAGGTGCACAAGGAGGGAGTCTTGCAGAAGTTTGTAAATATGGAATTACCGCTGATGTTGGCTTACTGGTAAATTCTTCCAGAGGAATTATTTATGCTTCAAAGAGTATGGATTTTGCCATGGCTGCACAAAAGAAGGCAGCAGTCCTTCAGGGGCAGATGAAAGAAGAACTAGCAAAACTTGATTAAAAAATTATACCAACTCTTCTAATGCTTTCTGTAATTTCTGTGCTTTCTGCTCAAAAAACTCACCTAATTTTGTGTTAGAATACTTGAGATTGGAAGCCTTATCCATAAAATTCTGATACTGATATTCCAACATAGTGATTGCATCTGCTTTAGCAGCTATAGGCGTCACTGTTCCTACTTTACAATATTGCTTTTCCATAATAAATAATTGTTCTTACAAATATACGTGCGAAATCAGGTTTTGGATGTGTAGGGTAGTGGTCATACAGCTATTAATCAGGTAATTTGTCTTTTTTTTAACAAAAACCATAGGAATGTGTCAAAACTAGAATCAGTTTTAGACATTTTTTACCAAAAGACCTTTCAATTAAAAAAGATTCTATACATTGCTAATTGCCTATATATATTGGCCGCCCAGAGAACATTGTTAAACTACACCAAATATATTCATAAGGATTCTTCAACCTGGGTCACCTTTGTCCATGGTGCAGGAGGTAGTTCATCTATATGGTACAAGCAAGTAAGAGAATTTAAAAAGTTCTTTAATATATTACTTTTAGACCTAAGGGGACATGGGGACTCCAAACCCAACCTAAAAACTGCCTTTAATGACCAATACACTTTTGATTCTATAACCAACGATATTCTAGAAGTTATCGATTTCGAGAAAATAGAAAAGTCGCATTTTATAGGGATATCATTAGGTACCATATTAATAAGGAATTTGGCCGAAAATCACCCACACCGTGTGGAGAGTATGATTATGGGTGGTGCTATTATGAAATTGAACTTACGATCTCAGATTCTTATGCGTTTGGGTGTTATCTTCAAATCTGTAGTACCGTATTTATGGCTCTACAAGTTTTTTGCTATTGTTATTATGCCAAACCGCAACCATAGGGAATCTAGGTTATTGTTTGTCCGCGAGGCTAAAAAATTATATCAGAAGGAGTTTATACGTTGGTTTAAACTCACATCTGAAATTAACCCCTTACTACGTTTTTTTAGATCTGCCGATATCAAAATACCCACATTATACGTGATGGGGGAGGAGGATTACCTGTTTTTGCCAACCATAAGAAAGATTGTATCGATCCATAAAACCTCGAATCTGTTCGTGATTCAAGATTGTGGTCATGTGGTTAATATAGAACAACCGCAACTGTTCAATAACATGGTCATTGGTTATTTAGTAGGAATGGAAAACAATCCATCCTAATCTTGTTTTAAGTAAATTGAAGATTCCTAAAGTTCTCATTTGATTGCTACAATAGTATTCCATCAAGTTCCGTTAGAAAATCACTAGTATTTCTCAACAAAACCTTAAAAGGGTAATCTCCTATAATAATTCACCTCCTTTTTATCCGATTAGCACTATTAAACAACGCGGCGGTTCTGAAAGTGTTAAAGAAGTCAATATTTTAAAATGGAGCACAAAAAAACCGGTGCTCCCACCGGTTTTATACTAACTAACTAACTCAAAAAATGCTAACTCAAAAAAGAAAAATATCTAGGTTGTTTTAGTATCTAATAACTTGATATTCAATAATTTTAACGCAACATATTCTTATATATTGCCGTAAATGTTAATTTTTTTAATCTTGTAGTGCAAACACTTCTTTTAAAAGGTCCGTAGTCCTGGAAGAGGACTTAGTCCTAATTTCTTTTTCTTCTACCGCAATCATGGTATAGACTCCTTTTAATGCTTCTTGGGTTACGTAGTCGGTTAAATCCGGATTTACGTTAGAGGTCAATGGAATTGCATTATACTTATTTATTAGGGAGGACCATACCTTATCTGCACCTACTTTTTCAAAAGAGGACTTGATTACAGGATTAAACTTTTCATAAAGTGCCGATGTGGTTTTATCTTGTAAATAGGTAGTAGCAGCTTTGTCGTCACCTAGCAGAATGGATTTAGCATCGTTGAACGAAATTTCCTTTACCGCATCTACGAATATGGGTGTAGCTTCGGATACCGCATCCTCCGCGGCCCTGTTTAGAACTTTCAACCCTTCATCTGCCAACTTGTCTAAACCTATATCTCTTAGCGTCTTGTCCACTTTTCTAAGTTCTTCTGGTAATAATATTTTTACCAGATCGTTTTTGTAAAAACCATCTGTCTTTGTAAGTCTGCTCACTTGTTTGGTAATACCCTTGTCTAGTGCAGCACGCAATCCGCTACCTATTTGCTCATTTCCTAGCGTGGTTCCGGTAGGAAGTTGGTTTACTACTTGTTGCAGTTCGCTACAGGATACAAATAGGGTAATACCGATAATTAGTCCAATCTTTTTCATGATAAAATATAATGTTTAGTGTTTTAAGCTTTACGAGAAAATAACTGTTTTATTGTTGTAGACCATTGTTTTTCTGCGAACATGGAGGGTAATGGCACGCGAAAGTACAATTTTCTCCAAGTCCCTTCCCTTGCTTATAAAATCTGGGATAGTGTGCGAATGGGAGACCGTAGTAACATCTTGCTCTATAATTGGGCCTGCATCAAGTTCTGTAGTTACATAATGACTTGTGGCACCAATAATTTTAACTCCTCTTTTAAAAGCCGCATGGTAGGGTTTTGCTCCTGCAAAGGCAGGTAAAAATGAGTGGTGTATATTAATGATTTTATTTGGAAAAATAGTTATCAACCTATCGCTCACAATTTGCATATAACGCGCAAGAACTATAAAATCTACTTTATTCTCCTTTAAAAGGGATAGTTGTTTTTCTTCGGCTTCTTCTCTGTTTTCTTTGGAAAAAGGGACGTGATGAAAAGGAATATTAAATTGGTCAGCAATAAACTTTAGATCGGTATGATTGCTTAGAATAAATGGAATTTCTACTTCAAGTTCGCCTGAATTATACCTTCCTAAAAGGTCATATAGGCAATGGTTGTATTTGGAAACAAAAAGCGCCATTTTTGGTTTTATGTTATCCAAGTGTAGGCTCCAGTGCATTTGATAGGGTTGCGCTAAAACTTCTGTAAATACTGTTTTGAAATTAGATGCTTTAAATTGTCCCGACTTAAACTCGCTCTCCAGGCGCATGAAAAATATGTTGGCAGATTTATCTACATGCTGATCCAGGTAAACAATATTCCCATTTCGGGAATGAATAAACTGAGTAACAGAACTAATAATGCCTGCCTGATCTGGACAGTTTATACGTATAATAACCTTCAAAAGAACCTTTTTAGGCTTCAAAAGTAACTTATTATCGCCAATCCGAAATAAGGATAATTAAATTTTAATGATCTTGGTGAAAAACACTATTAGTTCAAGGAAATTTTCCATTTCTTATACTGTTTCCTAAAACTACTTATTTCTAAACGTAAGAGGTTTAAATATTCTAATTCTTTCATACCGTCCTTTTCAAGCCCCAAACAGTAGGAGTTGATATTTCGTATCATAATGTTGATGAAAGTTATCGTGTGGGTGCGTTCAGAACTACATTTAGAAAACTCTACTTGGGCAATCTTTTGTGGAATTAGAATGGCGTCGGTTAAAAGAGAATTGGCAATAGTGTCCCGCAGACTATTGGACTGGTATAATTTTAGTAAATCCTTGTTTAAGGTAACATACGAAGCAATTTCCCTGCTCATAAAACAGAGTTCCATGGCCTTCACATAAATAGGTAGCTGCCGTAAATTTTTGTTTGACATTTCTCTTTATCCTTAATTTTATTACGTTAAAGTTACTGCGCATTTTTAATAGAATGCTTTTTGTTATAAAGAGAATTAGTAAATTTACCTTTGAAACTAAATAATAATTGGGATTATGAATTCGAATATAAAGATTGATGATCTTAACTGGAAAATATTGAACATATTACAAAAGAATGCTAGGGAGTCCTTTGCTACTATTGGTCGTTCTATAGGACTTACAGCACCTGCTGTAGGAGAGCGTGTAAAAAAAATGGAGGACGCTGGAATTCTTCTTGGTTACAACGCTATGGTTTCTCATTCGCTTACGGGATACCAATTAAAGGCAATTATCACCTTAAGGGCTTTTATGGGAAAACTAAAACCATTTTTGGTTCTCGTCCCTACTTTTGATGAGGTTATAAACTGTTATAGGATAACTGGAAGTGAAAATATCGTTATTGAAGTGGTACTGAAAGATCAATTTCATCTAGAAAAATTCATAGATAAGTTAATCCAGTATGGAGAAACCAGGACAAATATTGTGCTATCCCATGTAATTGCTAATTCTCCTATTCACAAAGTACCTGTTTTGTAAGAAGGAATACTTTTGTTTTATGCCAAACAGATGAATTCCTTTATTTTAGAATTATATTTTGGCTAGATTTTTGATACCTTTTAAAATATGAAAAAATATGCTGCGTTACTTCTTTTTTTGTTGCCAATCCTATTATTGGCTCAAAATGTAAGTCTTGTTAAGGGAACGATAACCGAAAATATCGTAGTAAACGATTCTTTAAAAGAAACCATGTCCGTTTACATACCCACTTCCTTTCAAATGGCAAATACCTGGCCGGTCATTTTTGTTTTTGATATGGATGGGAAAGGAAAACAAGCACTTTCTATGTTTAAGGAGGGAGCGGAGCAAGAGGGATTTATTTTGGTAACTTCTAACAATACCAGTGATACATTGTCATTATCCAAGAATATTTTAATTGCAAATAGAATGTTGAATGGGGCATACGAGATGTTGCCTATTAGCAAGGAACGTATTTACACGGCAGGCTTTTCGGATGCGGCACGGTTCGCCTCTATCCTTCCAAGCTTTATTAAGGATATTAGTGGAGTGATTTCCTGCGGAGCAGCGGTTGGGAATTTAGAAATCCTTAATTCAAAAAACTCCTTTTACTTTATAGGTATTGTAGGAAGGGAGGATTATAATTTTATTGATATGTTGGAGACTAGAAAAACATTAGATAAATTAAAATTCGCAAATCAACTTGTGTTATTCGATGACGGTCACCAATGGCCTACTTCAGAGATAATTACCCAGGCCATGCAGATGCTAACCTTGGCTGCAATGGCTAAGGGTAGAACCCCAAAAAACCAAGAATTGGTAGACGCCACGTATAAGGAATCCTTAACTAAGGCTAATACCCAGTTCTCTAATCGGAAATCACTATTGGCAGAGCATCGATTATCAGAAATGGCACGAATTTATGAACCTTTTATAGAGCTAGACTCTTTAAAGGATATTCAAAAACAACTGCGCAAGACGAGTATTTTTAAAGTGCATAAGCGAAATCAAAATAATGTTTTATTAAAAGAATCTTTTACTAAAGAGGATTTTAACTACTTTTTGGAGGAGGATGTAGTGACCTATAATTATAATAATTTAGGTTGGTGGAACTACCAGATGCAGGAATTAGATAAAATGGCCAAGAGTACTAGTTTATATGAAAGGCAAATGTCCCTAAGGCTTCGTGGATATGTAAATGCCCTGATAGAGGATACGATAGATATGGTTACAGTCAATGACAAAGTCTTGGATATGGATGCCCTTACATTTCTCTATATGCTAAAAACCATAACCGAACCGAATAATTTTGAATACTATCTTAATGTCATTTCCAATAGTTCTAAAATAGAGGATTATGGTACAGGCCTTTTTTATCTAGAAGAATTGCTCAAGAACGGCTATAAAAACAAGGAAGAGTTATATAGCTTAGAACACACCGCTCTTTTTAAAATTATGCCAGAGTTTAATGTACTAGTTCAGAAATACCTAAAAGATGCCCGATATGACATTATGGAAGAATAAGATGCGGTACTTTATTCAAATCCCATTCTATAACCAATCCTTTGGCCAGGGAAATGGCAACTTTCTCTCCGTATAAAAGTTCACAAAGATATAAGGCCGCTTCAAAACTTTTAGCCCCACCAGCCGAGGTAATGTATTTTCCGTCATGGACAAAGAGGACACTATCCTTTACCTTTAAATGCGGGAACATTTTTTTATAGGTTCCAACATCACTTGGGAACGTAGTGGAAACCACTGTATCTAAAACCCCCGTTTTTGCAAGTACAAATGCCCCGTCGCAATGACTTGTCATAAAAAGTGCCTTTTGATCTACTTTTTTGATAAAATTCAATAATACAGTATCCTTCAAATCTGTATCCAAATGATGTTCTGCACTTGGTATTACCAAAATATCTATTTGAGGTAAAGAATCTTTGATGTAGTCAAAGTCTGGTAAAAAGCGTATCCCTTCAAAGGAAGTGATTGGGCCCAAGGTATTGGCTACCGTAAAGGTATTCATTGCCTTTATGTTTTCTCTGTATTGGGTATGCTGAAAGATATCATATGGAGCTGTAAACTCTGTGTTGTAAACCCCATCCATAAGAAGAAAGGCTACATTGTACCTATCGGGTTTTAATTCGGGTAGAAAACGGGTTTGTGCTTCTTCAACTCGGTTTTCGGTGGTACAACGTACCGATAAAAATAAAAATAGAAAAAGTATGAGAAAATTTTTCATATAGGTGGTGTTAATCGTTTGGCAAAGTACAATGAAATTAAAAAAGCACTTCTGCTAATAGTGTATTTTTGTTTAAAATTTTAAGACATGCGCTTATTAAAGAAGATTTTACTCTTGTTGCTTGTTATGTCCTTAGGCTGTAAGGAAGGCAAAAAATATCATGATGTGAAGGAAAAGCAGATTTCAGTTCCAAAATCTGATAAGATTGCAGCTGTGTTGGAATTTCAAAAGAAGTTAAATTCGGAATTCAAAAACCCTGAAGAATCTCCATTGCCCGATAGGTTTCGTATAGATTTTGAAACACTTGATTTTTTTCCACCGGATACAAATTATGTGGTAACTGCAAAATTGATTAGGACGCCGGAGGCTATTCCTTTTCTAATGCCGACAACTACTGATAGAGAATCTGAAGAAGTGGTTTATGGTACTGTCAAGTTTATGTTGAACGGAAAAGATTATATACTAGAAGTTTATCAAAATCCAGAATTAATACAAGAGGTTGGGTTCAAGGATTATCTGTTTTTACCCTTTACAGATGGTACCAATGGAAAAGAAACGTATGGCGGAGGACGCTATCTGGATCTTCGGATTCCAAAAGGAAATACAATCATCCTAGATTTTAATAGAGCTTACAATCCGTATTGCGTCTATAATAAAAAATACTCCTGTCCCTTGGTTCCTGGAGTAAATAATTTAGATGCTAAGGTTCTTGCCGGGGTAAAGGATTTTAAAAAGACTAAATAAAAAAACCCGGTGGTTTAGTCCGGGTCTTCTTGTTCAAACTATAAAAAAATCAACCATTAATTACATTACTAGAAAGAGTAGACAGCAGCTAGAACAAAAGAGCTTAGGCTACTAAGTGGTTCTCCGTCTCCGTTAACAAAAGTATCGTCCTCCGAAGTACTATCTAAACGGAACTCAGGCTTTATCATTAAATTACCAATTGTTGCACTTCCTGTAAGCGTAACGGCAAATACACTAGCATCACCTTCAGCGTCAAAAGCGCCAACTGCTCCAAAGAAATCAGTTTCTGCAAAGTATTCTCCCCTTAATCCTATAGAGAAATTTTCTGAGGTCGCCATTTGAGGATATACAGCAATGCCAGCAAAACTTCCTATACCGTCTTCTTCGTCACCGCTGAACATTGCAGCGTTTAATCCAAGAAAGAATTTATCTGAAATTTCAACACCACCGGTATAGTCAATTTCAAATGAACCATTATCTATAAGTAAGTTGGCATATTGTCCTTTGTAGCCTAATTGCAAGCCGTACGCATATTGTCCAGTAGGATTAAACTCGGTTAAATCTGTTGGATTCATTACAGCTAACATCATGCTAAGGTCATCAGATAAAGCAAAATCTGCTTTTATACCAGTATGTGAGAATGGCCCGTAAGAAAAAAGATAAGAAGTACTATAGTTGAAGTTTGCCGTTGGGGAAATAACCTCATACCCTAAAAAAGTATTAAAGTTACCGAAGGTCAATTTCACCTTGTCAGTTACGTTCCAATAGGCATATAATTGATTTACGATATTACCTGTAGAGGAATACATAGGCGATGCAAAAATAGCATCTGTACCTCTTGGGCCAAAAACTAAGTCAGCTACAAAACCTACTTTTTCTCCTTCATAGCTTCCGATTACATTCGCCATGCCCAAAGCAAACCCTGGAAGATTTGCAAATGAACTGCCAGGAGCTTGTGCATCAAGTCCGTTTCCAGCGTTAAGATTGGCCCTGTAATAAGCGTCTATAGACCCGCTAAATGAGAATTTAGACTTCTCCTCTTCGTCTTGGGCTATAATTGTTGTCAAAGAAAATAGGAACAATGAGGATAGAAATATTTTTTTTACGAATTTTGTTAAAGTAATCGCTTTCATAAGTTCTAGTTTTAAAATCCTGTATAGGATTGTTTTAATTGAGTAAATTGAATTTTTTGAAAAGGTTATGTAACGGAGCGTTCTGCAAAACGCTCCGTTTTAATTTTCCAGATGGTATTAATGAATGGTCGTTCATCCTAAAGTCAGAATAGGCATCCATTCCATGTTCGTGGATATCCAAACCTTCTAACTCTTCTTCTTTGGATACTCTAAGACCTAAAGTAGCTTTTAGTATCAGTAAAACTATTCCGGATGTTACAACACAGAAAGCACCAACAATTAATACGCCGTATAGCTGCGTCATAAATTGTCCTGCTCCGGCTTTGTCTCCAAAAATACCTACAGCGAGTGTACCCCAGATGCCACAGATCAAGTGTACTGTAACTGCACCAACGGGATCATCCAATTTTAGTTTGTCTATCAGTGCTACGCCAAGAACAATAATGATACCTGCCAAGAAACCTATGACCACGGCTTCATTTGGGGACATAAGATCTGCGCCTGCAGTGATGCCTACCAATCCGCCAAGGATACCGTTAAGGAACATGGTAAGATCTAAATTTTTATAAAGAATAGTAGATAGGATAAAAGCTCCAAAACCACCTGCAGCTGCGGCTAAACTTGTAGTAACCAGTACTAAGGAAGTTAGTGCAGGATCTGCGGATAGTACCGATCCCCCGTTAAAGCCAAACCATCCTAACCAAAGAATCAATACCCCCGCGGTTGCTAACGGTATGTTATGTCCTGGTATGGCTTTCGCCTTTCCGTCCTTATCAAATTTTCCTATTCTCGCACCTAAAAGTGCAATAGCTACCAAGGCTGCCCATCCTCCAACAGAGTGGACCAAGGTAGAACCCGCAAAGTCATAGAAACCCCAAGAATCAAGGAAGCCACCACCCCATTTCCAAGCACCTACGATTGGATATACCAAGCCAAGATAGATAACAGTAAAGATCATGAAAGAGCCAATTTTGATGCGTTCTGCAACTGCTCCTGAAACGATGGTGGCAGCCGTTGCGGCAAACATTCCCTGAAAAAGGAAATCTGTCCACCATGTATAGCCTCCGCTAGCATATTCTACCGTCATACCACCTTCCGGCGCAGCAATACCGAATCCTGCAAATTTAAGAATCCCCATATCTCCTTCTTCAAAGCCTGGGTACATTAGGTTGAATCCCCATGCATAATAAAGAAGTAAGCCCCCTGTTATAATGAAGATGTTTTTGAATAGTATGTTAATAGTGTTTTTTTGTCTTGTTAAGCCTATTTCTAAAAAGGCAAAGCCTGTATGCATGAAGAATACCAGAGCGGTAGCCAACATCATCCATACGTTATTCGCTGTAAATAATCCTGCGTCCATTTGTAAAAATTTTAGTTAGTTGATTTGTATTAGTTGATGCCTGCTTGTCCATTTTCTTTGGTTCTAATGCGATACGCCTCAATAACATCAGATATAAAGATTTTACCATCTCCTACATTTCCACTGTAAGCAGCTTCTAATATGGCATTAACTGTTTTTTCTAAAAATTCATCGGATATAACTATGGATAGATGTCGTCTCTGTATGTCAGTAGTACTATAGGATATACCTCGGTATACATGACCTTGTTTTTCATTGCCAACCCCAGTTACATCCCAGTAACTAAAGAAATTCACCTCAATTTGATGCAATGCCTCCTTGACATCTTCAAATTTTGATTTTCTGATAATTGCTTCGATTTTTTTCATTTGAATATTGGTTTTATGATCGTCAAATCTATGTTAAAATAATTAACACCCTAGTTTTTTTAGGGTGTATGATAGTATTTTTATGGTAATAGTAATATGTACCCTATAAAATTGAAGGTATGATTAAATAAATGCAATAATTTTGGAGATATGGATATGAGGAGATAGAAAAACTAGGTTAGAAATGATAAAACGTAAGAAAACAGACTATTTTGATATGAAATAGTCAAAAAAAATAGTCAATGGAAGTGTTTTATTTAAAATCTAAGGAATGTGTTGCGAATTGTTGTTTCTATAATAATTTGGAAGCCCATACCCCTAGAGTCACGGCTATTACTCCTAAAAGTATACTACTAATAGTATAAAATGAAAAGTGTATTAAGTTAGAGTCCTTTAGAAATAGATGCCCTTCAAGGGCAATAGTGGAGAAAGTGGTAAAGCCACCGCAAAAGCCGGTGGTGAGTAAAATTGTTTGATTTTGGGAAAGTACATCGTTTTTCAGGGATAGGCCCAAAATAAAACCAATAAGAAGACAACCAATGATGTTTACGGAGAATGTTCCAAGATAAAAATTAGAAAAGTGTGGATTAAGAGTTTTGGATATCCAAAAACGGAGTACGCTTCCCAGACCTCCACCTAAAAAAACAAGAAAGAATTGTTTCATACCTGCTAAAGGTAAAAAACTAAACCGCTTTTTTCAGTTCAGAAGTAAGTAAATTGATTGGATAAACAACAGAACCGGATGTTTTGGAAACTTTGGGGGTAGATTTTGTTTCTTTTTTGTTTGCACCTTGAAGGTTAAACAACATCATAACGGCATTTAATCCAATTAAAATAAAAAAAATAGCAAGAAAAGTCATCATAATATTCGCCCCTTTATAGATGAATAACGCAAAATTACGTTATTTGGTATAGTATACGAGCAAAATCGATTATTTGTTGTGTAAGTCTTGACTTTTGTGGTATGCTTAAAATTTAAGTTAATTTTTAAGGAAGTATTTAATAATAAATAGCGTTAACAAGAAGATTATGAAGAAAAATCCTACCCATTTAACACCTTTATAATTTTTTTGATGCAATTTTAAGTCTTTTTTATATGAAAATACTATTACCGTAATGAATACGATAGCAAAAAGTCCTCCAAAAATTAATTGTCCGCTGCTGAACATATTTTATATTTTTACACAAAGCTAATAGAAAACCACAACAGATAATATGAAAAACAAAATCAATTCCGTCAAACTTTTTCACGAATCCTTTGGATTAGGTGTTTCGAATGAACTAAAAGCAGATTTAGGCGCGTCCAAGAATCTATTGCGATTTAATTTAATGGACGAGGAAAACAAGGAATATCTTGAGGCTGTTGCAGATAATGATATGGTTGAGGTGGCAGATGCTCTTGGGGATATGCTTTATATTTTATGTGGAACCATCTTAGAGCATGGTATGCAGCATAAAATAGAAGAGGTGTTTAATGAAATTCAACGTAGTAATATGAGTAAATTAGGTGCAGATGGCAGACCTATTTATCGTGAGGATGGTAAGGTATTGAAGGGGCCTAATTACTTCAAGCCAAACATTGAAGCTATATTAGATAAATAAAAAAAGGGCCTTGAGCCCTTTTTTTATTTTGTTACTTTATAACGCCATCCGTACTTATCATTGGATTTGTTGTATTGAATGTCAGTAATAACTTTTTTTATTTTGTTGTAAAACGGTGCATCAAGTTCTGGCAGTTCATAATCGGTATCCTTAAAGCCAAAGGCCGATATTGGAGAAATGACTGCGGCAGTACCAGCTCCGAACATTTCCTTTAGGGTCCCGTCCTTTGCAGCGTTTACAACTTCGGTAACCGTTATTTTTCTTACTTCTACCGGGATGCCTTGGTCTTTGGCAATCTCCAAAATACTTTTACGGGTAATCCCGTCCAATATCCTATCGCTCGTTGGGCCTGTAATCAAGGTGTCGTTTATGCGAACAAAAATATTCATAGCGCCTGCTTCCTCTATGTATTCGTGTTCCGTGTCATCTGTCCAGATAACTTGATTGTATCCTTTGGCAATGGCTAACTGTGTAGGGTAAAACTGTGCAGCATAGTTGCCCCCTGCTTTTGCAAAACCTACGCCACCGTTGGCAGATCTTGAATAGGTTTGTTCTATAAGTACTTTTACCTTGCCTGCAAAATAAGCACCAGAAGGTGCACAGGCGATGATAAATTTATATTCATCGGCAGGAGAAGCATGGAATCCTTTTCCGGTTGCAAACATAAAAGGGCGTATATATAAGGATGACCCTTGATTTTTGGGTATAAACGCACTATCCAGTTCCAAAAGTGTTGTTAACCCTTTCATAAAGTGCTCTTCTGGAATCTCTGGGATACACATCCGTGTTGCCGAAATATTGAATCTTTTATGATTGTCCAAAGGTCTAAAAAGAAAAATATCATCATTTTCGTCCTTGTACGCTTTCATACCTTCAAAAATAGATTGTCCATAATGGAAAATTTTTGAAGAAGGGTCTAAACTTATCGGTTGATAAGGAACAATTTTGGGAAGTTCCCAAGCACCATTTTTATAATCACAAACCAACATATGATCTGTAAATACGGAGCCAAAGGCCAGATTGTCGAAATCGATTTGGTCTATCTTGGAAGTCGGTACCTTTTCTATGCTAATGCTATTTGTTTCGATGCTCATTAATTGCTTAATTTTGAGGATTAAAATTAATCAAATATCCCGATGGTCACTTCTTTTTTAATCAAAAATTGACCAGTTTTGTAAATGAATCCTAATTTTTATAAGATATGAAAGGTTTTAACATTTTACTTGTGATTTTTGCGATGGTGTTGTCCTGTAAGGGGCAGAATTCCAAAAATGTATCTGAAAACGAAAAAAAGGCCTTGCAGGCTTTTGGAGAAAAAATTGAAGCTACCGATGCCAAAGATTCAAAGAAGATGTTTGCGCAATATAGTGTAATGAATGAGGCAGATACGGTGCAAACGAAATTCATAGCTAAGGTTAAAGAGGTGTGTAAGGCAAAAGGTTGCTGGATGAAATTGGAGTTAGAGGATGGGGAAGAAGCCATGGTGCGTTTTAAGGATTACGGTTTTTTTATGCCAACAGATATTGAAGGAAAAGAGGTCATAGTCAACGGTTTTGCCTTTGTAGAAGCGATGAGTGTAGAAGATCAAAAACACTATGCAAAAGATGGCGGAGCTACAACAGAGGAACTTGCGATGATTACAACCCCTAAGAAAACCTATGGTTTTGAGGCTGATGGTGTTTTATTAAAACAGTAGTTTGGAGCGAGAAATCATAACCACAGCCGATGGCTCTAAAACCATTCAGATAAAGGATTGGAACGAACAGTACCATTCCAAACATGGAGCTATCCAAGAGGCCTATCATGTTTTTATTAAGCACGGTCTGGATTTGTTTCAAAATACTTCCTTAAACATTCTAGAAATTGGCTTTGGAACTGGCCTTAACGCATTTATAACCTTATTGGAAGCTCCAAAAAAGAAACTTTCCATCACGTATAGCGGTGTGGAAGCCTATCCTATTTCTTGGGAGGAAGCCAAACAATTGGATTATGTGCAACAATTGAAAGCTTTGGATAGGGCTCAGGATTTTGAGCGTTTTCATAGCACCTTATGGGAAGAAGAAATTTGTATCGATTCATATTTCAATCTTATTAAAAAAAAGATGGACTTCAAGGATATTGATGACCAAGAAATGTTTAACCTTATTTATTTTGATGCATTTGGAGCTAGGGTTCAACCTGAACTGTGGACAGTTGATATTTTTAGAAAGATGTATGTCTCCTTAAAAAGCCAAGGATACTTGGTTACTTACGCTGCAAAAGGCAGTGTAAGAAGGGCTATGCTGGAGGTGGGTTTTAAAGTAGAACGTCTTCCTGGACCACCGGGGAAAAGAGAAATGCTCCGCGCGTGTAAACCTTAAGTAGTACTACCCGAATAGTTTTTTTTTGTTTATACAGCTACAATAAATTATTCCTGAGTTGAACAACACTGTTAAATCCAAATTAAAGCTACATCAAGCTGCATTCAAAAATTATACCTTTACTATATGAAAGTATTGATTACAGGTGCAACAGGTTTGGTAGGGCAGGAGTTAGTGACTCAATGCCGTGCTAAAGGTTATGCTGTAAATTTTCTCACAACAAGTAAAAGTAAGTTGGTTTCTGAACCTGACTATAACGGTTATTATTGGAATCCCAAAGTTGGTGAGATAAATACGGATTGCTTAAAAGGTGTATCTGTAATCATAAATTTGGCAGGTGCAAGTATTTCTAAAAGATGGACTTCCAGGTATAAAAAAGAAGTCTTAGAAAGTAGGATTGATACCTTGAATACCCTTTATGACGCTTTAAAGCAGTTTCCTGAGCATCAAATTTCTTCCTTAGTATCTGCATCTGCAATCGGTGTTTATCCAAATTCTCTAAATAATTACTATGAAGAAGATGAATCTGGAGTAGATGATAGTTTTTTAGGTGAAGTGGTTCAGGCTTGGGAGAAAAAGGCAAACGATTTTAAGGTTTTGAAATTAAATGTAAGTATAGTAAGGATTGGCTTGGTAATGTCTGCCAACGGTGGTGCTTTGCCAGAAATTACAAAACCGATTGCCCACTACGCTGGTGCAGCATTTGGTTCTGGCGAACAATGGCAATCTTGGATTCATATTTCCGATTTGGCCAGAATATTTCTTTTTATAGGGGATAATGGTTTAAAAGGTGTTTTTAATGGTGTCTCTCCAAACCCTGTAACAAACAACAGGTTGGTGAAGGAAATAGCCAAGGTTCTGGAGAAACCGTTGTTTTTGCCAAATATTCCAAGGTTTGTAATGCAGGCTGTTTTGGGCGATATGTCCTATATCTTATTTGCTAGCCAAAGGGTAAGTAGTAAAAAAATAGAAGAAAAGGGCTTTAGTTTTGAATATCAAAACATATGTAACGCGTTGGAAAACATATACAATAAAAGCGGCATGTGTAGTATTCCTGAAAATAATGTCCATAACGAATACGCCCCCTGAGTTTTTGAAGTAACTAAAAATTAAATTTTTTCATCCGCTTCAAGCGGATTTTTTTATAAACTTCCCTTCTGTTCTTCAAGGTGTAATTCTTTGAACGAATTAAACATCTTACGGATTGATTAAAGATTTGAACATTTATTTTTTTCTACATCAAATCAACAGAACGGTTTCAAAATAGTGTCAGTTTAACCGTATCCAAAACTAGGTTGCAAAAATACTTATGTCTTATGATCTATAGCAAAACCGTCTCTTATCTTTTTTGGTAGGTACAAGTGATAAAGTTTAATGACATTTTGACATTTTTAAAGATTTGGCAGTACTTTTGCCATCTTCAAAACGATTAGTAAATAGAGCATAATTATTATGAGCAATAAAAGCAATTCGGAAGAGATAGATGATGCAATTCCGCAAGAGGATTTAAATACTGCCGAGAATCAAGAAGTTGAACAAACAGAAGAGGAGATTTTACGCGAGGATTTAGCAAAAGAAAAGGATAAATTTTTGAGGTTGTTCGCTGAGTTTGAAAATTATAAGAAAAGAACATCTAGAGAACGAATAGACCTCTTTAAAACAGCAGGACAAGAAGTGATAGTTTCTTTATTGCCCGTTTTGGATGATTTTGATAGAGCATTGAAGGAGTTGACCAAATCCGATGATAAGGAATCGTTCAAAGGAGTGGAACTTATTCACGGTAAATTAAGGGAAACATTAAAGTCTAAAGGTTTGGAAGAATTAATGGTTAAGTCTGGAGATACCTTCGATGCCGATGTCCACGAGGCCATCACACAAATACCCGCACCCAGTAAGAAAATGAAGGGGAAAATAATTGATATTGTAGAGAAAGGTTTTAAGTTGGGGGATAGGATTATACGCCATCCAAAGGTGGTTGTAGGAAATTAAAAAGTAGGTATGAAACAAGACTATTACGAAATACTAGGCATTGCTAAAAGTGCTTCTGCGGCGGAAATAAAAAAAGGATACAGGAAAAAGGCCATAGAATTCCATCCAGATAAAAATCCCGGAGATTCCAGGGCCGAAGAAAGTTTTAAAAAAGCTGCTGAGGCTTATGAAGTGTTGAGCGATGCTGATAAGAAAGCCAGATATGACCAATTTGGTCATGCTGCTTTTGAAGGTGGTGGTGGCTTTGGTGGTGGTGGAATGAATATGGATGATATTTTCAGCCAGTTTGGAGATATTTTTAACGGTGGTGGTTTTGGTGGTTTTAGCGGCTTTGGTGGTGGCGGACAGCGCAGAGTTAAAGGAAGCAATTTACGGATTAGAGTAAAGCTTACTTTAGAAGAAATAGCCAACGGTGTAGAGAAGAAAGTAAAAGTAAAGCGCAAGGTTCAGGCAGAAGGTGTTACGTATAAAACCTGTGCCACATGTAACGGCAGGGGCCAGGTCACAAAAATACAGAATACCATTTTGGGTAGAATGCAGACCGCAGCTACTTGCAGTACATGTGGTGGTGGTGGACAAATATTGGACGGTAAGCCAGGTGATACTGACGTTCAAGGCTTAAGAGTTTCGGAAGAAACTGTTGCTATAAATATTCCTGCCGGTGTGGAAGACGGAATGCAGCTAAAAGTACCAGGGAAGGGTAATGAAGCTCCCGGAAATGGAGTTCCTGGGGATTTGTTGGTGGCAATAGAGACGCAAGAACATGCTACCCTAAAAAGGGAAGGGGATAATTTACACTACGATTTGTATATAAGTATATCCGACGCTGTGCTGGGGACATCAAAAGAGATCGATGCCGTTGTAGGAAAAGTAAGGATAAAATTGGAAGCCGGAATTCAATCTGGAAAAATACTACGTTTGCGCGGAAAGGGTATTTCTAGTTTAAACGGTTATGGAAGTGGGGACTTATTAGTACACGTTAACGTTTGGACACCAAAAGAGCTCAACAAGGAGCAAAAGGAGTTTTTTGAACGAATGCAAGGCACAGATAATTTTGAGCCGAAACCAGAAAAATCGGATAAATCATTTTTTGAAAAAGTAAAAGATATGTTCTCGTAAATTTAAAAGTAGTGGGTTTTTAAATAAAAAACGTATATTTGATTTAATATTGGGAAACCAATATTAATTTTCTTTTTCATAGCAATTTTTTTCCCATCCTTAATTCTTTTAAGGGTGGGTTTTGTTTTTTAGCATCTTTTTGAGCGATTTAAAAGCTAAAGATTTTATGTGTTGATCTAGAAAATATATTGTAAGGCTATAAAAGTGCTGTTTTCATCATAAACCTTGATAAAACCATGTTAAAAAAAGTGCTTCGAACAGGCTTAAAAAATACCATTTAAAACAATTTAATATCTTTGATTAAATTCCTTACATGAACAATATTTTGGTAGTTGATGATGTTACCAAACAGTTTGGAGATTACACAGCTTTAAAGGGTATTTCCCTTGAAATTCCTAAAAATAGTATTTATGGGTTGTTAGGTCCCAACGGAGCTGGTAAAACCACGCTGATTAGAATAATCAACCAGATAACCTACCCCGATCAAGGAACAGTTTATTTTGACGGTAAGCCCCTTAAACCAGAACATATTGCTCAAATTGGTTACCTGCCAGAAGAACGTGGACTGTATAAAAGTATGAAGGTAGGGGAGCAGGCTCTTTATCTAGCACAGTTGAAAGGACTCTCGAAAACAGATGCTAAGGAGCGATTGAAGTTTTGGTTTGACCGCTTGGAAATAGGTGACTGGTGGGGAAAAAAAATTCAGGAGCTGTCCAAGGGCATGGCACAAAAAATACAATTTATAGTTACCGTGCTCCATGAACCTAAATTGCTCATTTTTGATGAACCTTTTAGTGGGTTTGATCCTATAAATGCCAACATAATAAAAGACGAGATTTTAAGGCTTAAGGAAAATGGTGCTTCCATAATTTTTTCCACGCATCGTATGGAATCTGTAGAAGAACTTTGTGAGTATATAACCCTCATACATCGTTCTGAAAAGATTTTAGACGGTAAACTTTCAGAAATAAAGAAGGCCTTTAAAAATAATATTTTTGATGTAGGGGTGACCATGGAAAGCCCAGAAGTATTGTTGAAAAATTTAAAAGAAAAGTATCAGGTACTTTCTTCTCGTTATGATACTACAGAAAAGCAGCTTGATTTTTCTATTCAACTTCCCAATGATGATTCTGGAGAGTTATTGAGCTTACTGGGTGCTTCAGCTAACGTAAATAATTTCGTGGAGACCATACCTTCGGCTAATGATATTTTTATCAGGACAATTCAAAATAAAGGATTTGAACATGAATAAATTGCCGTTGATTATAAAAAGAGAATATCTCGCAAAGGTGCGTAACAAGTCATTTGTGATTATGACTTTTTTGAGTCCTATATTAATGGTAGGCATGATTCTTCTTATAGCTTACCTCACAAAACTTAATGATAGTGAAAAACGCGTTATTGCGGTGCTCAACCAAAGCGATTATTTCGCTAACGAATTTAGCACCAATGAAACTACGTCTTATGTTAATTACAGGGATTTAACTCTTGAGCAGGCCAAAGACTCTACAAAGCAAATGGGGTATTATGGACTGGTTTATTTGCCAAATGAGGATAATTTAGAACTTGTATGCCAACGTTCATTTTTTTATAGTCAAGATGCGCCTAACACTATTATACTAGAGGGCTTGGAACGTATTTTTAAAGGAAGATTAAGACAGGAAAGATTAAGGGATTTGGGTGTATCCACTGCCGAATACGCAGAAATGGACAGTGCGTATCAATTAAATATTTCAACCTTTGAAGGTGAGCAGAACCTAAAGGGTATAAATGAGATAAAAGCAGTAATTGGTGGAGGGTTCGGTTACTTGATTATGATGTTCATTATCATCTACGGTGGCTTTGTAATGAGAAGTGTTATAGAAGAGAAGACCAGCCGTATTATTGAAGTAATTATATCATCGGTAAAACCATTTCAGTTGATGATGGGTAAGATTATTGGTACCTCCTTAGCAGGAATAACACAATTTGCAATATGGATTCTATCAGGTACCTTATTGTTAATTATAGCCATGGCTATTTTTGATATAGACCCTTCTATGGTTTCAGGTTCCGGAGCGGGTGCTATGATGGGCACAGGCGTAAATCCTGGGATTCCTTCCGCGGATATGACCATGCAATTGTATGCCCAAGAACTGTTTGATATCCCATGGTTATTACTTATCGTCTTTTTTCTCATATATTTTATTTTGGGGTATTTGATTTATAGCTCTATTTATGCGGCCATAGGCGCTGCCGTTGATAACGAGACGGATACTCAACAGTTTATATTTCCGGTCATACTACCCTTAATGTTAGCTATTTATGTTGGCTTTTTCTCGGTTTTTAGTAACCCCCACGGGCCCATTGCGGTAGGTTTTTCTTTATTCCCCCTAACATCACCGATTGTTATGATGATGCGACTGCCAGGAGGAATAGGAGATGGAGGCGTTCCTATATGGCAATTGGTTTCATCGATTTTGATTTTAATGGCTACCTTTATTGGTATCGTGTGGTTAGCAGCCAAAATATATAGGGTGGGGATTTTAATGTACGGTAAAAAACCAAGCTACAAGGAGTTGTTTAAATGGCTCAAATATTAAGTATGATTCAGGATAGTACCGAAAAAATAAAAGAAATAATAGCGGATGACATCTGGGGCTCCATTAAGGAAATTCTAGAGATGGGGTTCCATTTTGGTACGGGTAAGAATTCAATCCATATAACCATTGAGCTGCTATTACTTTTGGTTGTGGCCTTCGTGATTTCCAGTTTTTTTATGAAATGGGTGCGTAGATTTTTTACCCGAAACATGGAGAACGATGATAAGCTTAAATTTGTCAGTATTTTTAAATTTATTAAGTACGTCGTTTATATTGTTGTGATTCTCTTTACCATGAGTGCGGCCGGTATCAATATCACGATTCTTATAACTGCATCGGCTGCGCTCTTTGTTGGACTTGGTCTAGCGTTGCAAGAACTTTTTCAAGATATCATTGGTGGGATTTTTATTATTTTGGACAAATCGCTTCAGGTGGGCGATATTGTAGAAATAGACAGTAAGGTAGGAAAGGTCTTTGAAATTAAACTACGCACCACCAGGGCTATTACAAGGGACGATAAGGTTATTATCATTCCTAATCATAAGTTTATAAGTGACATTGTCTATAACTATACCCAAAATCATAAAATGACTAGGGAAACGGTTAAGATAGGGGTAGCTTATGGTAGCGATGTACAATTGGTGACTAAAATTTTGGAAACCATTGTCCATGAGCAACGAGGCGTTTTAAAAAACCCAAAACCTTTTGTTCTTTTCGATGATTTTGGGGATTCGGCTTTGTTGTTCTCCATTAACTTTTTTATTAGTGATAGTTTCATGGACCCGATGATTAAGAGTGAGATGCGGTATAGCATAGATGCAGAATTTAGAAAAAGTAACATCACCATACCGTTCCCACAAAGAGATGTTCATATTTTCCAACAAACTCCTTTTGAACATAGTACTATTCAAAATTCAGGAAAGTAATTAGGACTAGGGGACGATTAGCGATTCTTTTATTTTTGATACCTCTAATTAACTTAATGGCCCAAACCCCTCATGTATTCTGGGTAAAATATATGTTAAGAAGAATAACAAGATTGGAGATTAACCCGAGTGCTTACGCCACGCTTCGTCTCTACCTGAACCAACCGATAGAAAATGGTGATTTTGATATAAATGCCACTATGGTTGCTTTTAGGGATAGGTCGTATTTGGACAAGCCAATGCTTTTAGTCTTAGGTGTAGGTATAATTCTACAGTAGCTTTGAGGATTACTTTGCCTGTTATTTATTTTGAAAAAAGGTTTCATCTATGTTGGTCCTAATAGTATCGGTGTTCCCAAAACTGGAATGAAATATCATTTTAAGGTAAAGCATATTATACAAACCGAGTTTATATTTGATGGGTGTTTCCTTAGTCATCAGAATTATACTGCGTTGCCCGATGCTGCTTTTGCTGCATCTATTTCATCCTCTGCTGCAACGGTGACTATTGGCTGTTCCTATAATATTACTAACGTGATGTTTTTTTATGAAATCGTTGGGCATACACTTTTTTCGTCCGGAGTGTTGAGGGATGAAGATAGAAATGATATTTTTACAGTAAATGATGATTCAAGTTTCTATATTAGAACAGGTTTTAGAATAGGACTTTAAACAAAATAAAGATTATGTCAAGAATTTTGGTGATAGAGGATGAAGCGGCTATAAGGCGCGTATTGGTTAAAATACTATCTGAGGAGAACGATGCGTATTCCGTAGAAGAAGCGGAGGATGGTCTAAAAGGTTTAGAAACCATAAAAAATAATGATTATGATCTTGTACTTTGTGATATAAAAATGCCAAAAATGGACGGTGTTGAAGTCTTGGAGGCCGCTAGAAAATTAAAACCTGAAATTCCTTTTATTATGATTTCCGGTCATGGGGATTTAGATACCGCGGTTAACACGATGCGTTTAGGAGCATTTGATTATATCTCTAAACCGCCCGATTTGAATAGGTTGTTGACTACCGTTAGAAATGCGTTGGATCGGAAAGAATTGGTGGTAGAGAATAAAATCTTAAAAAAGAAGGTTGGCAAGAATTATGAAATGATAGGCGATAGTAGTGAAATCGGTACTATTAAAGATATGATAGAGAAAGTAGCCCCTACCGATGCCAGGGTGCTTATTACTGGATCTAACGGAACCGGAAAGGAACTGGTGGCGCATTGGCTACATCAAAAAAGTCAAAGAAGTCCGGGTCCTTTTATTGAGGTAAATTGTGCCGCTATCCCATCGGAACTTATAGAAAGTGAATTGTTCGGTCATGTGAAAGGGGCATTTACATCAGCCGTAAAAGACCGTGCTGGTAAGTTTGAGACTGCTAATAAGGGAACCATTTTTTTAGATGAGATTGGCGATATGAGTCTTTCCGCGCAGGCAAAAGTACTCAGAGCTTTACAGGAAAGTAAGATTTCAAGAGTAGGATCGGACAAGGATATTAAGGTAGATGTCCGGGTTTTGGCTGCCACTAATAAAGATTTAAAAAAGGAGATAGCAGAAGGTAATTTTAGAGAGGACCTTTACCATAGACTTGCCGTTATCTTAATACAAGTACCTTCACTAAACGATAGAAGGGACGATATTCCCTTGTTGATAACCTACTTTGCAAAAAAAATAACTGACGAACAAGGTGTTCCATTAAAGTCGTTTACATCTGACGCGATAAAGCTTCTTAAGGCCTATGATTGGACTGGGAATATCCGTGAGTTGCGAAACGTAGTGGAACGTCTTATAATATTGGGAGGAAGTGAGGTTTCAAAAGATGACGTAAAACTTTTTGCAAGTAAATAGTATTAAAGGCAATTTGGAATCCTAAGTAATGCGTCTGCTGTAATCTCCTTTGTTCTTAGATTGTAGTACTTTTTACCTTCGGATAAATCGATTTTTAAAAGCTCTTTCTCGCAATGGTTATAAATATTTTGCGCAAATGCCCTCGCTTCTTTACAGTCAACAGATGCTACAATCTGTTGTAGGGAAGCCTTATATTTCTCCAAAGAGATATCTATTTTCTCATTCAGGGTAATCGTTCTTTCCTCCTTAAATAAATTGGGTTGGTTTTCAGATGTTGTAGTGTTTAGAACGAGCACCTCGTTATCGTATTTACTTTTGTGTAAATGGTGAATTTCTAGTGCTTCTAGCCCCTGTAAAGTATATTGAAGAGAGCGTTGCAGCAAAACTCTAGTAGCACTTAATGTGGTAGCTTTTGTAGCGAGTTTAAGCTTTCTTAAACCTTCCTCCATATCTAATTCCGCATATTTACAACCGCACACTGCTAGCTGATTCTTAGTTTTTTCAATGGCGTTAAGAGCCTTGTAGGCATGGTAGCGTGCTTTGTTAATATCGTCTTTTGCTATAGCTTGCTCCGTATGGGTTTTTGCAAAACTAATATTAGAGCCTGCGTACTCGCATTCCATGTTATTTTTGAATGAAGAAAATAAGAGCAGTGCCATTACACAAATAAGGATATAGGTCTTGTTCATCACTAAGATTTAGGTCTGTAAAATTTGGGATTTCTTACAGTTATAAAATTACTTAAGGAAACGCTATAAATCATATAGTACTCGATAGAAAACACCCACTTTGCTTTTAATTAGTTGAAAAGTTAAAATCATAAGGTGAACCGCAATTTTTTTTAACATTTGACTACACTTCGTCGATTAAATATTTTATATTTCGATATGGAATATGTAAAAACTGAGGAATATCGCGCTGGAAGCGATACTAAAATAGCTAAAAAGGCAACACGTGAAGATTTTGGTCTTTCTGATAAACAATTGAAAAAGGACCTTAAAAAGGTGCGACGGGTATTAGGGGAGTTCCAGGATGTACTTTATGCTAACAATAAGTATAGTGTCCTTGTTTGTTTACAGGGAATGGATACAGCCGGCAAGGATAGCCTTGTTCGTGAGGTGTTTAAGGATTTCAATGTTAGGGGCGTTGAAGTGCATAGTTTTAAAGTTCCAACCGAGTTGGAATTGGATCATAATTATTTATGGCGCCATTATTTGGCACTTCCCGCCAAAGGCAAGTTTGGTGTTTTTAATAGAACGCATTATGAAAATGTTCTGGTAACACGAGTTCATCCAGAATATATTTTGGGGGAGCGTATTCCTGGTATCCATAATGTAGAGGATATAAATCAAGAATTTTGGGACAAACGATTTGAACAAATCAATAATTTTGAAAAGCATCTAGCCGAAAATGGCACCATAATATTCAAGTTTTTTCTACACCTTTCCAAAGAAGAGCAGCGACAGCGTATATTAAGAAGACTTTCGCTTAAAGAAAAGCATTGGAAATTTTCTCCAGGTGATCTTAAAGAACGAAAATTATGGGATAGTTACCAGTCTTGCTATGAAGATGCCATAAACAATACCTCTAAGGCCCACGCTCCTTGGGAAGTAATTCCAGCGGATAATAAAAAAGCAGCTAGGGTTATTGTAGCCAGTATTCTTCTAGAAAGGTTAAAAAAATACAAAGATATTAAGGAGCCGGTTTTGGATGCTAAAATTATGGCTAATTTAGACAGCTATGAAAAGGAACTACAAAGCGAAGAATAAAATAGGTCTATTGAGTCTGTGTTTGGTTTTAGGGCATTTTGCTTTTGCGCAGACCAATGACGAAATCAAACTCCGTAAAATTTATGATGCGGCACTTACGCAAGGCAAATCTTATGACTGGTTAAATCATCTTTCCAACCAGATCGGTGGTAGGTTATCTGGTTCTATCCAGGCACAACAGGCCGTGGAATATACAAAAGGGGAATTGGAGACACTTGGTTTGGATCAAGTTTGGTTGCAACCTGTTATGGTTCCTAAATGGGTAAGGGGTACCCCAGAATTTGCTTATTTTGAGACTGATCCGGGCATTACCACAAACGTTCCAATAACCGCATTGGGAGGGTCTGTGGCTACACCACCAAAGGGAATTAAGGCAAAGGTTATAGAAGTGCATAGTATTGAAGAGTTGGACAAACTTGGAGCAGATAAGATAGCGGGCAAAATTGTTTTCTTTAATCGTCCTATGGACCCTACACATATCAATACATTCGAATCTTATTCTGGTTGTGTGGACCAACGCGGGTCAGGTGCAATGGAGGCAGGTAAATTTGGTGCTTTGGGGGTAATAGTGCGCTCCATGAACTTGCGTTTAGATGATTTCCCACATACTGGAGGTACGAACTATGGGGATACTCCAGAAAATAAAAGAATTCCGGCTGCTGCAATAAGCACCAATGCTGCGGAATTATTAAGTACTACTTTAAAGTTAAATCCTGAGATTAATTTTTATTTTAAACAAAATTGTAAACAGCTAGAGGATGTACAATCCTTTAATGTTATAGGAGAGATTAAAGGAAGTATGTATCCAGATGATATTATCGTGGTAGGTGGCCATCTAGATTCTTGGGATTTGGGAGATGGTTCCCATGATGATGGTGCAGGTTGTGTTCAGAGCATGGAGGTGTTACGTATTTTTAAAGAAATAGGCTATAAGCCCAAAAGAACCATTAGAGTAGTACTGTTCATGAATGAAGAGAATGGGTTGCGTGGAGGTAAAAAATATGCGCAGGTAGCTCAAAATAATAACGAATCTCATGTATTTGCTTTGGAAAGTGATTCTGGAGGATTTAGCCCAAGAGGTTTTTCCTTTGATTGTAGCGATGCTGATTTTGAACGTATAGATGGGTGGAAGAAATTGTTTAAACCTTACAATGCAGCTAGTTTCGTTAAAGGAGGTAGTGGAGCCGATATTGGTCCACTTAAAAATGAAAATATTGTTTTGGCTGGTCTAAGGCCAGATTCTCAGCGGTACTTTGATCACCATCATTCTGATAACGATACTTTTGAACATGTAAACAAACGGGAATTAGAACTAGGTGCTGCTACCATGGCAAGTCTAATATATCTTTTTGATGTTTATGGAACAGAAAGCACCCAAAAGTAGGTCTACAAGTAAACTTACTCTTACTTGACTATGCTATTGATTTAAAGATTTCTAACAATTTTCCATACCTTTGCGCTTCATTTAAAAAAAGGATAATGCAAGACGGAATCTACGCAAAATTTAATACGACAAAGGGTGAGATATTGGTAAAACTTACCCATGACAAAACACCTGGAACGGTAGGTAATTTTGTTGCCTTGGCTGAAGGAGAAAAAGATAATTCGGTAAAAGCCAAAGGAACACCTTATTACGATGCCTTAACGTTTCATCGTGTCATACCTGATTTTATGATTCAAGGGGGTTGCCCTTTGGGAACAGGAACAGGAGATGCTGGCTACAAATTTGATGATGAGTTTCATCCAGAGCTTAAGCATGATGCTCCAGGAGTGCTATCTATGGCGAATTCCGGACCTGGCACAAATGGTAGCCAATTTTTTATAACACATATTCCAACGCCGTGGTTGGATAACAAACATACCGTTTTTGGTAATGTAACGGTAGGACAGGAAGTAGTAGATGCTATTGCACAAGAAGACAAACTAGACTCTTTGGAAATCGTAAGAGTGGGAGCTGAAGCTGAAGCATGGGATGCTTTAAAGGCTTTTAATGCATTTGCATCTTCAGGTGAGGAACGTTTGGTAGCTGAAAAAGCTATACAAGCTGCAGAATTGGACAAAGTAGCTGCTGGTTTTGATGAGACGCCTTCTGGACTTAGATATAAAATGATACAGGAAGGAAAAGGAGTTCAAGCCGAAAAGGGTAAAAAGGTATCGGTACACTATGAAGGTTCTTTATTGAGCGGTGAGGTTTTCGATTCTTCCTATAAAAGGAGTGAACCCATAGATTTTCAATTGGGTGTTGGTCAGGTAATACCGGGTTGGGATGAAGGTATATCCTTGTTAAAAGTGGGAGATAAAGCCCGTTTTGTAATCCCTTCGGATTTGGCTTACGGAAGTGCAGGTGCAGGTGGAGTAATTCCTCCAGATGCTACACTTATTTTTGATGTGGAACTAATGGGAGTAAGTTAAATCCTTTACACATATTTTACAAAAAAGCACTTTGATGGTTCTAATCAAGGTGTTTTTTTTGTTCTATTTGGTTTTGAGCAAACTAAAAAGAACTAATAAAACATTTATCAAAATGAGGAAAAGTATTAATAAGAAGAATGTTTTCATAAGATTACAGGTTGTAGCTACTACTATTGTAACAACTATAACACAAAAATCCCTACCCAAATAACAGATAAAAAACAATCACTTCTTCGCTTTTATAATCGTTCATATAAATATCGCTAAATTAGAACGCACTGGTGAAGGTGAAATAATGAAAAAAATGTTCAAGAGTTACTGTATAATTCGGGGAGACTTAACAGTAGTTTGACCTTTTGATATAATATTTCTAATACGGAAGCAGAGGCTTTCCTAAGAAAATCAAAAAGAAGGATATTTCTTATAAAAACTAATAGGTATAAAAAAACCCGATTCTATCAGAATCGGGTTTATGCTATAAAAAAGTTTAATCTTTACCTAGTCAATTACTTTCACATTAACGGCGTTCAATCCTTTTTTACCTTGTTGTAGTTCAAATTCTACAACATCACCTTCACGAACTTCGTCGATTAAGCCAGAAAT
>RCNB010000310.1_pt1 | contig 33422 bp, 26 predicted proteins | sample 2041321 | NCBI WGS metagenome assembly RCNB01 (sample SAMN09708232, study PRJNA481090) | Marine sediment metagenome, whole genome shotgun sequencing project.
CGAGGGTTTCTTTTACAATTCCTGCAAATGCATTTGTTGCAGGCGCAGAATTAAATGCATTTGGATCGGTATTAATTTCTTCAAAATCGTTCGTACATGATACTGCAAATAGCATGAGTATCAGCAGAAATTTATTTATATATTGTTTATTTTTCATATCGTTTGTTTTAAAATGAAAGTTTTACGTTGAACCCGAAAGTTCTCACAGGTAAATAGGAAGCATATTCAATTCCCTGGCCATTACCTGAAGTTGTTCCAGATTCAGGATCTATTCCAAAAGGTGTGTTTTTATAGATTGTCCATAAATTTCGACCGTACATGGATACTCTTACAGCTTTAAATGCGCTATTACCAAGTGTCTTTTTTGAAAGATCATAGCCAATAACCATTTCTCTTAGTTTCATGTAGGAAGTATCATAAGTTATTCTTTCCATATCATTAATTGCATCATAACCGTATTGTTGAGGGTTTATGTTGTTCGTATTGTAAATAATATTTCCATCACCATCTCTTTCGGCAACCCAATTTCCATCAGCATCTCGTACTCCAACTGCAGAGTTTTCATAAACTCGTCCACTAACCCGATCACTGTCATTATAATCAGTTCCATATAGACCTTGTCCTCTACGTTCATTATTATTTTCATTTAACACATTTGCCGAGAAATAATATTCATCTCTAAACGGTAAGGTTTCTGAATGCATACCAAAATTAATGTTTTTCAACATGGTACCTGAATACAAATCGCCTCCTTGCTTTACATCTAATAAAAACATAAAAGAAAAACCTTTATATCTAAATGAATTTCTCAAACCTCCGATCCAATCAGGAGTTGCATTTCCCAAATACTGATCATTTGTTCTAAGGGCTCTACCATTAGTACCTACCAATTGTACCCCAGTTTCAGGATCCGTTGCTATAGCTCTTCCTCTGATATCACCAAAAGGTCTTCCAACGTCTGCTACAACCTGTGCTTCAAACCAAGATCTTAATACTAAACGTTCCACATCACCAATTAATGATTTTACCGTGGATTCGTTTTTAGACCAGTTTAAATCAATATCCCATTTAAAATCGCCCGTCAAAGCTTTTCCTTGAAGGAAAACTTCAAAACCCTTATTTTCAATTTCTCCTGCGTTATATACCTGTCTTTGAAAACCAGTTGTTGGTGAAGTCTGTGCTTCAATAATCTGATTAGTAGTAGTTGAATTATAAGCGGTTAAATTTGCTGTTAACCTGTTTTTAAAGAACCCAAGGTCAAAACCATACTCTATAGATGAAGTCAATTCCGGCTTTAAAAATGGATTTTTTCTGGTTGAATCAAGTTGCAACCAAGCTGTTCCGTTATAATTTCCACCATAACCATAGGTTGTCTGTGTATTGTATGGACTCGTATCAGATCCAACTGATGCCCAAGATATTCTGAATTTTCCATAACTGAAGCCGTCGCTTTCACCAAGTAACTCTGAAAATATAAAACTTGTACCAACCGATGGATAAAAGTAAGAGTTGTTATCTTCTGGTAAGGTTGAAGACCAGTCATTTCTACCGGTAACATCCAAATAGAGAAATTCTTTAAAGCCGGCAGAAGCTGCAAAAAACACGGAATTAACTTCCTTTGAACCATCAACCTCAAGAATTTCTGGTACTGCATTTGAATTTGCAAGACTTGCAACATTAGGTACAATCAAAGAACTAATTCTAACTTGTCTACGAGAATTTGTAAAATCAAATCTATTTGCCCCTAGAGTTCCTAGTAAGTTAAAGTCACCTATATCCTTTTTATAATTCAACGTCATTTCATAATTCCAGTTTTGTGTTGAAACATCATCAGTTCTGTAAAAACCATCAGCATCATAGGAAGCTCCCATATTATTAAATTCATCACCAACTAAACTACTTATATCACCCATAACTCTTCCTCCAAGTCTAAAATCGTCATTAATTTGCCAGTTTAACCCTACAAATCCTCTAAGGAGGTTACGTTCATTATTGTTTGTGTTTTCATTTAAATTCCAATATGGATTATGAAATGGTCCGCTAAAAGAAAATGCATTTCCATTTTCATCTTTATAAGGATTTAGATTACCACTATACATATTAGCATGCATATACATGTAAGAGTTAGCCGGGTTTCTACTAGATCCATTTTGGTATAACTTGTTTTCAACTTTATCATTGGTATATAAAATACTTGAATTAAAAACTAATGATTTAACAATATTCTGATTCACATTTAATGTTAAGTTATGTCTCTTTTGTTCCTCAAAATTCTCGATTATATAATCGGATCTCGTATTTGTATATGAAACTCTGAAAGAACCTGTTTCATATGCTTTATCAATTGCGATATTATTTATAAAGCTAGTTCCATCTTGGTACAATTCTTCAATATTGTTCGGACGCGGCAAATACGGACCTACTACCTTATTATATTGCATAACATCAAAACCAAGCATAGGCCCACCATAAGAACGTGTATATCTTCCAGGAAGGGGTAATCCAGTTTCGTTGTCAATTCTTGAACCACTTGTTACCATTCTCCCATTGTCACCAGCACCATACACATATTGGTAATCGGGATACTCACGAACAGAAGTCATAGAAATATTTGAATTGATGCTTATTCCTAATCCGCTTTGAGTCGTACCTTTTTTAGTTGTAATTAAAATTACACCATTAGAAGCTCTTGAACCATATAAGGCACCTGCGTTTGCTCCCTTCAAAACCTCTATACTTGCAATGTCATCAGGGCTAATATCAGAGATGGGGCTACCGTAATCCAGGTCATCACCACCGTTCCAAACAGACACATCAGAATCTCCCTGGGTATTATCCATTGGAATTCCGTCAATAACATATAAGGGTGCATTGTTTCCCGTTACAGAGGTAATACCACGAATTACTATTCTGGGTGAACCAGTAGGTGTATCTGCTCCCACCACCGAAACACCGGCTACTTTCCCCGCAAGGGAATTCAATAAATTCGTAGATCTTGCTTCTTCAAGGCCTTCAGTATTTACCGCTTGCCGTGAATAAACAAGAGTCTTTGCTTCCCGTTCAATTCCCAATGCTGTTATAACCACTTCATCAAGTTGATTGCTGTCTTCTTCTAAAACCACATTAACTATATTTGAAGAATCAACGGTTATGTCTTGAGTTTGATAACCAACAAATGAAAATTCTAAAATAACATCTCCACTTTGTGGAACAGTTATTTGATAATTTCCGTCGAAGTCAGAACTAGTTCCGTTACCAGTTCCTTTTTCAATAATAGTTGCTCCAGGTAAAGGCCCGCCGTCAACTGATGTAGTAGTTCCGGTGATTGTCCTGTCTTGAGCATAAATTAAAACGGAGAATAATTGAAAGAGTAATAGGATCTTATATTTTCTCATAATATTTTATTTTAAGATTTGACTTTAGTGATTTGAGCAATAAATTAATTTCCATAAAATAGCATTTAATGATTAGTATTGAGTTGATTTGAATGTAACAGTTACGTGATTTGCATAACTGTATCGTTTAAGATTCAACGAATATATGAGGCAAGATTTAATATATTATTAATAAGAAATTAACAAACTTAATAATCAGTAGTTTTTTGTTTATTATGTATGTAACTAACAATATAACAGTGTTATAGGTCTTAAAATATTTCTGTATAATTTTTAATTTATATTAATAATTTGTTAAATTAATAGAAAAAGTATTGCCAAATTTGGTTATAAAGTTTTTTTTTCGTTGGTAATTGAGAGGATAAAATCAATTGTTTTTTTAAAAAGACTTTAATTGATTGAATTAATGAGGATTTTTCATTATTTGATTGAATAAATGAGGATTTTTCATTTTTTGATTGTTTTTTTGTGGTAAATAAAATGAGGCTTTAATGATATTTCAATCAAAATTTGAAGTTTCTTACCGAGGTGAAGTTGATTGTCTCATTGGTTCAAATAACGAAGTATCAGAAATTTACTAAAAATTCCTAAATCATATCAGGCATCATCTTTAAGGATATTAATAAACGACCTCTCATATTCTTCTCCATACATTTCTTTATATTCCTTGTAGAATTTTTCGTATGTAGCTTTTGCATAACTGTGTTTTCCTTCGAAATGTAAGGCTTTACATTTAAGAATCATTGCATCTTCATTGGTGACGTCAAAAATGAAAATACTATCGGCCAAATGAATTATAAAATCTGCTTCATTTTTAATGTCACATTGATTGGCAAAATGAATCAAAGTATCTATGGTCAATTCTGATACTTTTGCCTTAAATTCATCCAGCCATGGATATTGAACATTACGTAAAAATGGACCTTGATCTGTGATTTCTATAAGATGATTTATTTTTTCTTTTGTGAGATTTGATTTGGACGAAGTAAGATTTAAGAAGTCAACATGGTCTGATTTAATGAGTGATTCATTGTAAATTGCTTTCCAATAGCCTGTTTTTTTGGAAAGCTTAATACTTCCTATTTGCTCTAATAAATGACGTAGTTTAGCTAGATTAACGGCCCTGTTATTTTGTGCGCTTTTTTCTGATTTATCGTACCAAAGAATCTCAGTCATTTTTTCGGTTGAAATACCTTTATTATTTTTAAAAGTGTGTAACCATATTAATAAGAATAATTCCTTTAAAAGTGGTGTGAATTGAACAGTAATATCTTCTGATTTCGAGTTAATAACTTGAAAACCACCAAAAACCATGAATCGATATTTGGTTTTTGTTTCGAAATCTTCTTTAGGTTTCACATTCAAAACTTCTGTGATATGATCCTCAGTATTTTCAGTGTCTTTTAAAACAGTATTGTTTTTTCTTCGCTTCAAGTACAACACTAAAGGAATACCTGCTAACACAACAATTCCTACGACAATATATAGATTCCAGAACTCATTTGATTCTATAGGTTCTGATTCCTTCTCAATATAGGTTGAGGGGGGATAATTAATAGCATATATTTGCGCTTTAGTTGTTGAAGAATCTGTAAAATAGGTAGTAAATGCTAGTAGTTTTTCCTGAGGAATCATGTTAAACAAACCAGAATTTGTTTTTACATCTATAAATTGAAAATCTATTCCATTTCCAACGAAATCAACATTGGGAGAATCAAGATTACCCCTGATTAGTTTTAAGTCTCCGTTGAATTTACTTTTTTCAAAAATCAATGCGTAAAAATCACGATTACTTTCATCGATCCACATCGAATTAGCAACGCACATATCATCAATTATCTTCGGAATGTCAAACTTTTTGAACAATGTGCTATCTTTTATAGAATAGCCAATTAAATCATAATAGCTCTGAGGATTAATAAGCTGGTTTCCTGATTTACTTCCATATCCACCCAAGATGTATATTGTATCATTTAATGCGCCTAAGCCCGCCAGATATTTTGGATGATAAATAAGAGAATCAGTGGGTAGGTCGGTATAGGAATTACTATCAATATCTAACTTTTTAATCTCATTATTATACATGTGCTGACCATATCCACCAAATAAATATATTGAATTGTCGGAAAGATTATAATAGCGATTGTGATGTCTGAAATTTGAGGAAAGATTTAAATCAGTATTTTTATTGTTCCATATTCCTGAATCAACATTTAGAGAATAAACAGGACCTCCATCAACCAAATAGCAATATATTTTATTTTCTTGATTATTATACACCCCTTTATATTCATTTAGAATAAAATTGGGACGCTCTTCAAAAACGATAGTTTTCGAATTGCCACTTTCGATATCATAAATTAATAACTCTTCTTCTCCCAGTAAAAATACCTTTTCGTTTATATTGTCTGAGCTGATTATCATTCCTCCTTTTCTTTCATTTTCAAACAAAGGCTGCCAGATTTGATGATAATAGCTTAACCATACAGGGTTTCTGACTTCAGCCTTTCTTTGATCTACAAGGTCAACGGCTATATTGCTTTCTTTTTCATTTAGAGGCCAATGGTATTTTAACTTGCCTCGCTCCAATAATTTAACATCTTTTATTTGCATGGTTGGAACATCAGAAGTCTTGAATTGAAGGTAATCGTTTACTCCGAATATTAATTTAAAGCGATCTTTCTTTTTAAAACCTACCTTATCCATAACATAGAACGAATCATCAGCATAAAATATTAATCGATCTTCCAGTAGATTAAATTTGACCCTTATTTTTATCCAACTATTTATTGAAGTATCCGGATACTTAGCTTGAATAATAGATTGGTTTTTCCCGGTTATAATGTTTAGTTTTACTTCTCCATCAGATATTGAACTAATCAAATCTACATTGTGATTTTCTTCATTGACTATCCTGAAAATATAACCAAATAAGCCCACATGGCTAGAAGGATTTATACGGGTTGTTTTATAGTAAAAAGATATTTCAAACTCATTCTCAAACGTGAATAGATCTTCAGGTGTTAAATTTAGTTCTGTTCTGTTGTCAAGTGATTCACCCATGCCCTTAAACTTAAGGCCATAGGTTTGAGAAGTTACTTTAAACGAGCTAAAAAAGAACGTCGAGAAGAGTAAAAATGACAAAAAAAAAGTATTTTTAGTACACATCTGGATGAGAAATTTCTATATCGATTACGAACAAATATAATATTTTTATTCAAAAACCTTATAATTATAACGGGGATTTGCAGCTTGAAAAAAAGTGAGTTTAATTTTAATGATTTAAAACTCAAACTTTATATCGATTTTATTCGTTTTTTAGCAACATACTGGATTTAATATAATAAATTTATTTACGTGCTATCTTATTGGTTAACGGGGCTATATCCTTCGTTTCCTTCTATTAAAGGTACTTCATTTTTACTTTTCACTTTAAAAATTGGGTACCTTCATCAACTTCGTCAAACATTGTTATATATAAACTATTTGCGCCTGATGCTTTTGCTCCTGCAATTTACTTCCAGATTAACGCTCCCTTCATTCTTGGTATTTGATTGAATTTTTCTGGATCTCTTTTTAAATTTCCCCAAATGAAACCAGGATATACCATTGGAACATAATCGACTTTCTCAGCCTTGGTCCAACTTAAATCTTCTGCAATCCTATCAGAGCTATAACTATTCATATTGTAACGTCCAACTGCCCATGGCATAACAATAATTTTACTAGGAAAGATATGCCTTTCTAAAAAAGGCGAAAGGTATGTTTAAATACGAGTCATAACATTCAATGTTTGACAAATATGGCTATTGCATAAATAAATCCTGATTTAGGAACATCATTTATTGTTCCTATGATATTTTTATCCTGACCAAATATATCTTGTGCTATGAAAATCTAGCTTTTAGGCATTTTGTATTTTTTAGTACCTTCACCGGGCAGCAATAAAATGATTTACTGAAGAAATGATAAATAAAAAGATAACTCTAAAAGAGTTGGCCGCTATATTAAAGGTTTCTGTTTCAACAGTTTCTAAAGCTTTAAATGATAGTTATGAAATTAGCGAAGCAACTAAAAAGAGGGTAAAGACTGCTGCTATAAAGTACAATTATTCTCCTAATTTACTTGCTCAAGGGCTAAAAACAAAAAGGACTAAGATTCTTGGCGTAATTATTCCGGATATGCGCGCACCTTTCTTTATAAGGGTCTTAAGGGGTATTGAGCAGGAGGCAAGTAATCAAGGCTATCATATTCTTACTTGTTTTTCAAATGAATCTTATACAAAGGAAAAAGCAACGCTTGATATGCTGTCTCAAGGGAATGTTGATGGTATTATTATGGCCTTGTGCAAGGAATCTCAGGAGCAAGGACATTATAAACATGTTAATGATTTGATATCTAAAGGTATTCCAGTCACATTATTTGACAGAATAGATGATAGAATTCACTGTGATAAAGTAGTGATCAATGACTTTGAATCAACTTATAATGCAACACAGGTCCTGATAAAGGCCGGTGCAAAAAACATACTTTTTATTTCTCCAATCGGTACAACATCAATAGGGAAAGACAGGTATCGGGGATATGCCTTTGCGCTTTCGGAACGAAAAAATATTTCGGAACGAGTGCTCCATATTGAAGAGTATAAAGATTTTTCATCTGATTTACAGGAGATATTGGAGGGTGAAAAAGTGGATGCCATTATCGCTGCCAATGAACTTACCGGAATTTCTGCCATTAATATAGCCTCAAGATTAGGAAGAAAAATCCCTGAGGAAATCTCGATTATTGGGTTTACAAATGGTCTGTTATCGATGAATAGTAACCCACCTTTAACTACGATAAGTCAACATGGAAAGGATATAGGAAGGGTAGCCACTTCTAAACTGATCAAGCGACTTAAAAATGACAAGTTGGAATATGTAACTACCGTTATTGAGACGACCTTGATAAAAAGGGGAACTACTAAAAATTAAATAAGCCTTGTTTTATTCTAAAATCATATTTATAGCCGCTTATATTATAGCCATTTTTTTCTTTTGAAATATAATAACATTAAAACGGTAATTACTGCCATTAGGCCAAGCATTATAAAATACCCGTATTTAAAGTGTAATTCAGGAAGGAACTCAAAGTTGGTACCATATATGCCTGCGATGAAAGTTAATGGGATGAAAATCACTGAAAAGATGGTCAGGAATTTCATAGTGTCATTTAGCTTACTACTTATGATCATGTGGTAAATATTCAGTTGATCTGATAATAATTCACGATAACTATCTAGACTATCACTAGCTTGATTAATATTATTGACCAATTCTTTAAAATGCACGTCATTCTTCTTATGGATAAAATCGGATTCTATTTTTGATAGTGCCAGGATCATTTCTCTTGCTGGTTTGATCCCTTTGCGGATATAATTGAGTTCTTTTTTAAATAAATTGATCTTTTCAATTACATTCTTGTCTGGTTTATCAAGTAAAACCTCTTCAAAGGATTCGATTTTTTCTCCAAAAAGGCTAAGTACATAGAGGTAATTATCAATGACAGTGTCTAAAAGGGCAAATAGTAAATAATCTGTTTTTGAGGACCTTAGTGTCCTTTTTTGGTTTCTTATTCTTTCCCGAACGGGTTCAAATACATCTCTTTTTTTTTCTTGGAAAGAGATCAAAATATTGTCATTGAAAATGATACTTAGATTTTCGACTGAAAAGTGTTTTTTTTCTTCATTGAATTGTACCATTTTTAGTGAAAGAAATATCCAGTCTTCATATTCATGAATTTTTGGCCTGGCATTTGTTTCTAAAACATCAGCTAATAAAAGTTGATCGAGTTGTAAAACTGCTCCAATATCCTGGATCAATCCAAGTTCATGTAAGCCATCTACATTAAACCAGGTGACTGAATCCTTATTCAAATATTCTTTTAAATCCTTAGCTGATTTGATCAATTTCTCTTCGACTTTGGATTCATTAAAATCCATAATTCTTAGCAGTATTTCATCAACTTTTCTTTGACCTCTAAAAACAAGTTCTTGAGGAGATAGTCCGATTTCGTCTTTAGATGTTTTCAAATGTCTTGACATGAGATTAGCACATTGAATAATATTGATTCAATGTAAACATTTTTGCGGAAAGTAATTTAAATTATTTTCATCCTTCAGTCACATAATTGCCTATAGGCTAAATCCATAGGCAATGTCAAAACTTATGGATGTTTCCTTGGCACTCATGTTGTATTCGTATGATGCGGATAACCCTAAGGAGCTATTAAGGTTAAGAGGGATCTGATATCCTAAAAAAATGGCCGTACTCCAGTCTCCATTTGTAAATTTGTAATTTTTATCGGCATTATCTGTATCCATAAACCCTTTCCCAAGCCCGGTACCAACAGACCAGCGATCATTGATTAAGTATGAACCTGTAATCGCTGTTGTTAAGGTACCCACGACCTTGTCTTTTTTGATATCTGTATCCTGATCCCACATCAAACTACCAGCCAAACCAATAGGAAGTTTATCGAGACGACGGCTAAACTCTCCACTAAATCCGTAAAACCAAGCGTCTCTTTCAAAAAACTGACCATAACTAGCAGATATACTGGCAAAACTTTTCTTTTCTTCGTCTCTGGAAACATTGGCACTAAATTGCGCAGATGCATATAAGGGTAAGATCAATAGCAACCATAAAATAGGTCGAAAAGTGGAATTTGATTTTGTCATTGGAAATAAACCTATACTATTGACCTCAGTTTGAGATTGGATTAAGGCAAAAATAGCGTTTAAAGAGATAAAAACATAAAACCAAGGATGTATTATTTCCAGATTGAGCGAGTTTACCTTATATTATAGAAGACACATTTTTTTATGAAAGTCTTATGAAAGAGCAACGACTATTAATTTGTATTTTTGTTAAGAGAAGTATTTTTTGTTAACCAAATAAGAATTTAAAATTATAACGATGAAAAAAATAACCAATTTAATTATGTTTTTTGCCATCTTACTAATGGTAGTTAGTTGTGGACCGTCTGTAACGATTGCTGATTCATGGAAAGCCCCTGATATTGCTGAATCTAAAACAGATAATTTTGTTGTGATGGCACGGGTAGACGATGTTGTTGGGAGACAACGATTTGAGCAAGAAATTGTAAAACAATTTAAAGCTAGAGGTGTTAAGGCAGTTGAAAGTTATAAAAAGTTTCCTGATTTAAATTTAAACCTTAAAATGACTCCGGATCAAATTGATGGTTTGGTGGCTGATCTTTCTAAAGATGGAATTAATGGTATAGTACTTACAGTGATAAAGGACATGAAAACAGAGCTTAAAACTACCTCAAGTGGAGGATATAGCAGTGGCCACTATGGCGGGTTTAATAATTATTACGGATCACATTATTCTCCTTATGGTTATGGTGGATCTTATGTGCCCGCTTCTTCCAGAACCTACGAATCTGATATTTATAAATTGGAATCAATTATTTTTGATTTAGACAGACCTGGAGACCAAATGGTTGCGGTGATATCGGTGAATATTACCGATCCAAAATCAGCCTCTGAGGTTGCTCCTAAATATGCTGAGAAATTGGCTAAACAATTTGACGAAAAGAGCAAATAATTCAATTTGTATTTATTTAAAAGGCTCCCTTTGGGAGCCTTTTTTATTTTTTCGTGTTTCCGTTTGAAAAGAAATATGACCCTTTCGGACATTTTTGAGTATCATCCGTACTATAAGGTTTTAGCAATCGAAATAAGATGAGTTTCTTCAAGTACTAATTAAGCCAAAATTTTGAAACTCTATGGATAATAAAACGAAATTTATTAGTACCCTCACCCCATTAAGGGGTATTGCAGCCATCTGGGTTGTAGTTTTTCATTTTGATGCATTTTTGGGATTTGGGGCAAGTGAAACAGGTTTAATGGATAAGAGTACCACTATGCTGGTAGGAAATGGTTATCTCTTGGTTGATTTTTTTTTCCTTTTGAGCGGATTTGTGATTTGCCATGTTTATGGCGACAAATTAAGTCAGAAAAAAGAGGGAACAATTCGCAAATATTTATGGGCAAGATTTAGTCGTTTATACCCCTTACATTTATTTGCGATGTTGTATTTATTAGCTCAATTTTTGGTATTATCGGCAATAAGGGATCAGTACTATGAAGATTGGAAAAGTTTCTACCCAATTTATGATTTTTTCGTTTATTTATTTATGGGCCAATCCAGTGGGATCTTAACTGATTATTCTTGGAACTTACCTTCCTGGTCAATAGCTGCCGAATGGTGGACCTATATTCTTGCTATTTTTATTATTCCTTTTATCAACAAGGGATATTCTAAATTGACTTACTTGTTTTGGTTCATTAGCTTTGCAGGCCTTATTGTTATGGCAGAATATGGAGGTAATAGCAACCTGGATTATACTTTGAATTTTGGGACTTTAAGATGCCTGTTTGAATTTACCATTGGCATGGGTATCTATCAGGTATATAAAAAAGTGAAAAATTCGAATACTTTTTGGAACAGTGACTGGACTTTTTATATTTCAGTTATAGGAGCCTATTTATTTCTGCATTTGGATATTCATGATGTCTTGGTTTTACCTTTTTTTGGCGCTGTAATTCTATCGGCTTCCTTGAACAAAGGATGGCCATACCGGGTTCTCAATATCAAACCTTTAAAATTTTTAGGAGATATTTCCTATTCAGTTTACTTATTGCAGTTATTCTGGTTATTGCTTTGGGACGTTTATGTCGGCATAAATTATCCCGAAGGCATCCCAAATATGACTATTAAGCTAGTGATGTTATTCATTTTATTATCAGCGCTGATTGCGAATTCATATTTGACTTATCGATTTATTGAAATTCCAGGTCAAAGAATTCTTCGTAAAATAACATCCGACAATAAATTGAAAGAAGAAGAAACCATGAAAGTTTCAGATAAAGAATAACAAGGTTTTAAGGTTGAATTTGATTTAATCCAAATGGGACGCTGAGCTCATTTTATTCATTGGTATACAACTTCTTTTTGTGATATATTGAATGCTCTAGTTCGTTTTTCTTCTCAAGGAATTTCGTCATATGGCATTTTTTGAATAGTACTTGGTCTAAAACCGATTCGATGTGCGATGACCCATAGAGATTCGTTTTTATTCAGTTTGAATTGTGACCTATAGATCATCCATGGCATATTTTCCGGATCCTGGTCGTTTGTCAGAATCTTATAGCCAATAGAAGCGCCTTCGGTACTGCAGTTTAAGCTTACTTTATTGGACAATTTATTAATGTTTACGTTATCAGTTGAGGGTTGAATTCCATCTGGTAGCATTTGAGCCAACAATACTTTTTCATCAAGCAGTCCTGTGTCATGGATGTTATTCGTCCAATCATTACAGGCAGCTCTCATAGCGAATAATTTTTCGTGATAATCAGGATTATTGGAAAGGTCATTCAGCTCATAGGGATCATTCCATGTATCAAATAATTCCTCTTTAGGCTTTTGATTTCTAAACCATAGGGATTGCTCCTTTGTTAATTTGCCTTCCTCACGCAGTCTTAAAAGTTCCTGCATGATTGGCATTTGATTTCTATAGGATACTTCCAGATACATGGGCTTCTCAGTTTCATAATACTTAATATACTTGAACCTGTTATCCCTTGCAGATCTTACCTTGTCTGTGGTTTCATCAAACCGATCAGCGGCGGCAAAAACAAATTTGGGTTCTTCTAATCTCATATTTTTTCCGAGGAAAGCCGATCCCTGTATATAACCTGGTATGGGTAAGTTAGCCAGAGATAGCAGGGTAGGAGCGAGGTCAATAAAGCTGATCATTCTATCATCTCTTTGATTGTAGTCTTTTGATTTCGGAAACCTTATGATCATTGGCACCTTGAGTCCTGAGTCATATAGCAATCTTTTCTGTCTAGGGAGCGGGCCCCCGTGATCAGTATACCAAAAAACAATAGTATTTTCCAACAATCCGTCATCTTCCAACTCGGTCAGTATTTCGCCAACCCGTGTGTCCATTTCCATGATATTGGAATACATCCGTCTGATATCATTTTTTGCAATTTCTGTATTGGGAAGATAGGGAGGAACAGGAACAGCAAACTGGCTGTCAACCCAAAGCGAATCTTTTTGTTTTTTCCAGATTTGTGATTCGTGGGTAACCCCAATATTGAAAACAGAAAAGAAAGGTTTTCCCTCAGGGCGATTTCTCCAATGAGCTTTGGACCCACTCTCATCCCAGGCTGTAGGTGTCTTGATAAACTGGTAATCTTCTTTGCTATTATTACTACAATAATAACCAACTGCCCGCAGGTATTCGGTAAACATTCTAACCTCAGGCCCTGGAACAGCTTCATAAGGTTTAATATCTGCAGGCATGGCTTTTTGATAATTGGCCAATAATTTTTCATTGGTCCTTCCTCCAAACCAAGGTCCGGTTCTCATATGGCTGGCTCCAATGGAATTGGCATACATACCCGTGATGATGGATGCTCTGGCAGGTGCACATACCGGGTGAGGGGCAAAAAAATTATCATAGCAGACCCCTTCCGCTGCCATTTTACTCAAATAGGGTGTCACCACGGTCGAATCTCCAAAGGAAGGAAGGTAGGGGCTCAGATCTTCAGCCACGATCCAAAGGATGTTGGGTCTCCCTTTGATTTCAGGATTTATAATGGTGTTGACGGTTTCAATTTCAGGAACTTCGGGTTTCTCCTGTTTACAAGATGCCATTAGAATACTCAAAAGGAGTAAGAATGCAAGCGCCTTAAGATTTCTTTTAAAAAAACCGGATCTATTGTTTGGCAAGTTCATTGATCTCTTTGTTTTCTAATAGAGTCTTCTTGTATTTTCCATCTGCGGTATTAATCATGGCCAAGCCCATATTTGTAGTGTTGGTCGCAGTACTTGGAAAATGTTTTAGAATCAAATAGATTGGCCAAAAAACATTGTATAAGGCTTGATACCATTGGGTCTTAGATTTGATACCTCTTAATGGTTGGATATAGCCTGGTCTGAACATATAGGCTCCTTTAAAACCCATTGACAGTAAATCATTTTCTGTTTTTCCTTTAACTCTTGCCCACATGGTGCTGCTTTTTTCAGAACTATCTGTACCCGTTCCGCTTACATAGCAAAAGACACTGTCTTTATTTTCATCAATAAATGCTTTCGCAAAATTTAAAGTAAGGTCATAAGTAATCTTAGCATAGCTCTCTTCACTTTGTCCAATTGAGGTGATACCAAGACAAAAGAAGCAGGCATCATATCCTTTTAGGTCTTTTTTTATTGTGGATAAATCGAAGAAATCTTTGACCAATACTTCCTTGACTTTTGGGTGTTCAATTCCTGCTGAGGAACGGTTAACCAAAAGAATTTGTTCTACGGAATGATGATCGATGCATTCTAACAGTACTCCTTTGCCGACCATTCCTGTTGTGCCGGTAATTATAACCTTACTAGCCATAGTTAAATAGATTTCTATCAAAGATAGGATTAATTATTTGTTGCCTAAAAGGGCAGCGTAAATGCAGAATTATTAAGAACTAGACTTTAACTACATTCTTGACTCGTTCAAGTTTATCTTTTTTAGACAGAGAAAGTCTGATGATACTGTCTGAAAGACAGAACAAATCATGGGGTATGGAGCCTTCAAGAGAGATTAAGTCTCCTTTTTTTAGATGTAGCTTTTCTTCGTTAACACCGAAGTCAATAGTGCCTTCAAAAATTTCTACGACAATCGGAAAAGGTGTTTGATGCTCTTTCATTGATTGTCCTTTTTTCATTAGAATTCGCAATTCTTTGCTGTTTTCTGTCTCCATCAGAACAGAGATTGCTGGCTTGGATTCATTATAAATTAGATCATTGACTATAGATGCGGTTTTCATATTTCTAGTTTTTATTTTGGTTGCAAAGATTTCCTTTTTTATTGGTATAGAATATGATAATTAACACCTTGCTGACTTTCTTTTTTTACCTATTCTTCCTGAGTTTTCATTTTTTTCAATGTAATCTTTAGCTAATGGAACTTTACATGAAGTTTCTCCCATAAAAACACTTACTTTTCCAATAGATTCTGCGACTTTTTTAGATTTATCCGTTAATTCCGGTATAAATGTTCCAATGGCAATAACAAAACCGTTCATTGTATATTTAACTCTATTTTTTGTTTCATGAATAGTGTTTTCAACTTCATCAAGCAAAGACGAATACATTTCCAAATCAACCGAATCATTCACACTCGCATAATTTGAAAGGGTTGACCAACCGGCAGAAGAGATGGTTTCCACTTCTGAACGAATCCATTCTAATCCCAATTCAAATCCGAAAGGAGTTTCTGCGGCAACCCACGGAACCGCATATTCACTTAAATAATACCAATAAGCACCCTGTACCCACTCGTTTAATTCTTCTTTGCTTATTTGTTTTTCATCTGCCATTAAGCCGGCAAGATACATGGCATCTGAATTTCCAGTTTTATACAGAGAAATAGATAAGTCATGGTTCTTTTTTGTTTTCCTTAGAATCTTTTTTAAATCGGCAACCTTGACACCAAAAAAGGGTTCTTTAGCGCCATGTCTTAAAAAGGTATTCTTAGTTCTTTCATCTCCATAAGATTCTAATTCTTTTAAAACTTCTGACAATTCCATGGCGGCATAAGATTTAATATTAAACTTCAGTGCATCACCTTATAAATTTAGCAAAAAAAAACCTGCCAAGGCTTAGAACCAAGGCAGGGAAGTTTTAAATAGTTTAAATCTTAAAAATCCAATCTGATATAAGTATCTTCTTCACTAGGTGTTTTGTCTTCAACAAGGTCCAGTTTGTAACTTTTAGGAATATTATCCCAATCTTCATAAAGCTTGCCGTCAACATAATAACGCTGAGGGCCATTTTTGTCTTTATAAGTATTATCCATCATTAAACCATAGATGTTTTGCGGAGCAGAAGTTCCAGCCATATTACTACCAAGTACTAATTCCATTGCGCCATCGCCGTCAATATCTGCTTTAATCCAGTTTAGCTCTAATATTCTGTTGAAGCTTTCATCCACGATCATTTTTTCAATTTCCTCGTTAAATTGATTCAATATTTCTTCTGCATTTTCAACATTTTTACCCAGGGCAAAATGCAATGGTTTTACCAATAATGGTTTTTGACCTATGGCCAAATGTTGTGTTGCATCATTCAACTGATATTTTAACATATATTGAATTAACAAGGCATCAACCAGCATATAATCTATTTTGTCAGAAAGTAAATTTTCCAGATTTTTTTGATTGTTCGCATCAGAAACAATTGTGATTTCATCATTGTCTCCAAAATTTCCGTAGGCGTAATTATCAATAACCCCAATTTTTTTACCACTTAATTCGGCAAATGAGCTTTGGCTAACGTCACTTCCTTTTCTTCCAACCAAAACCAATTGGTTGTATAAATAAGGTTTGGAAAAAAAATACTTTTCTTTTCTTTCATCACTTACCCAAAGGGCAGGGGACCCGTCAAATTTTCCGGATTCAATTTCACTTAACACGTCACTGAATTCAATTATTTCAATACTAGCAGCCGTGTTCATTCTTATTAGTGCTTCCTTAACAAGGTTAGTCAGAATTGATTTTTCACCCTCTACATTTGTAAAAGGAGGCCAAGCATCCGCAGCAAGTTTTAGTTCAACTTGTTGAGAAAACATACTGAAATTTATAATTAAGAGCAGGTAAAGTATTGATTTTTTCATGAGTCTCTTTTTTGTAGTGATGGTGACAAATAACTAAGTTAAATAATTTGAAGAACAATAACTACAATTCTGGCTTATATTACTTTTTTTGATTCTTTAATCGCATGATCACAGGCTCTGGAGGTTATGGCCATATAAGTTAATGACGGATTCTGAGTAGATGTTGAGGTCATACAAGAGCCATCAGTTACATAGACATTTTTACAGGTATGTAGCTGGTTCCATTTGTTTAATAATGAGGTTTTCGGGTCTTTTCCCATTCTGACCCCGCCCATTTCATGAATATCTAATCCCGGAGCCTGTTTTGAGTCGTTTGTGCGAATATTATTAAACCCAGCTTTTTCAAACATCTCTGTAAGTTCTGTATAAAAGTCTTCGATCATTTTTTCATCATTATCATCGTATTCTACATTAACCCTAAGCAATGGAATACCCCAGTCATCAACCTTATTCGGGTCTAAAGTTACCTGACTTGCTTCTTTAGGGATAGTCTCACCCATCATGTGCGCAGAGACCTGCCATATGCCATATTTTGGATTCAGAAGACCATCTTTTAGAGATTCACCTATCCCATCGGTCTCTTGAATTATTTGTCTGTGAGCATTAAAAGTTATAGCATATCCTCTAAGAAAATCTGTTTCTTGTTTTTTGATATTTCTGAATCTTGGTAGATAAGCATTGGTTGGTTCTCGCCCTGTTGTGTGCTTGTCTTCAAAACCTTCATAATCAGCAAAAACTCGGGCTCTGTAATTATGGAAAGCGATGAATTTTCCAAGTAGGTCATTATCATTACCTAGTCCGTTAGGAAAACGATTAGATTTTGAATTTAATAGGATAAGATTGGTGTTCAAGGTTCCTGCATTTACAAAAACTATCGAGGCATAATATTCTTTTTTCTCCTTTGTATTTGCATCTATAACAATGACACCTGAGGCCTTACTTTTTTCTTCGTCATAAATAATAGATTCAACCACAGAATCATGGACCATGGTCAAATTTCCGGTTTTCATTGCCCATGGCAAAGTACTTGAATTACTGCTGAAATAACCACCAAAAGGACATCCACGCTGACAAAGATTTCTATATTGACATTGCCCTCTTCCTTGTTGGGCGAAAATTTCTCGATTCTCGGTTATATGAGCACATCGTCCACTAATAACGTGTCTGTTCTCATAATTTTCTTCAACTGATGATTTAAAGTGTTCTTCAATACAATTTAATTTCATACCAGGTAGAAATTCACCATCTGGCAGAACGTCAAGACCATCCTTATTTCCTGCAATTCCTACGAATTTTTCGACATGGCTATACCAAGGATCTAAATCAGCGTATCTAATTGGCCAGTCAACAGCGAATCCATCTCTATCAGGCCCTTCAAAATCATAGTCACTTAACCTTTGGGTTTGCCTGGCCCATAATAATGATTTTCCGCCTGTTTGATAACCCTTAATCCAGTCAAAAGGTTTTTCCTGAATATATGGATGCTCATTGTCTTTTGATATAAAATGTGCTGCATCTTCTCTGAATAGATAGCACTTGCTTGCAATTGGATTTTCTTCTTTTATATCTTCGGGAATATTACCTCGATGTTTAAATTCCCAAGGATTCTTATTCGTAGTAGGGTAATTTACATTGTGTTTGACTTCCTGGCCTCGTTCAATGACTAAGGTTTTAAATCCTTTTTCAGCGAATTCTTTAGCAGCCCAACCTCCGCTCATACCAGAACCTATTACGATTACATCATAGGTATTTTTATCGTTACTTTCTGTATTGAAATTAGCCATTTACATTTATTCTTTTGCTGTTATCAATTGATTCACAAGGTCCATAAGTTCCAGGAATTAAGCTGTATGGCATAATTTCTTTCATAATAAATTTAGATTGCATGTATCCATAAGCAGTTAATCCTTTAGATTGAGATACAAATAAGTATACGTCTTTTGCGGATTGATCAGAATTTTCAGCATCTATGTCTAGTATGCCTAGCAACGCTTTTTCACGTTCCTTTTGGTTTAAGCCAGAAAATGATTTTCCCGCTGCTTTTTTGACATATGGATCAAAGGTTTTTAGGCCATTCAAATAATTTGTTTGGTTTTCTTCATTCATGCAATCATCTACCATAATCCAAACAAAATCATGGACATTGAGAGAAGCTGCTCCAGGAATATCTCCTTCCGGGATGAAACAACCTACAAGTTCTTTCATTAAAGATTCTTCTGAAGCTTTAATCTTTAACTTATTTAAAGCTAAACTCACTTTTTCTTCCGAAAATTCACAAGATGGTAGCAATACCATGCCTCCTGTCAAGATGCCTAAATTTCTAAGGGCCTTTCTTCTGTCCATACTTAATCTTCTAGCATTACTGCATCTGTTCGTTCCTGTAAAAAAAGAAAGTGTGAAGGAAATATGAATAAGATGGCGGCAAATAAGTTTGGGTAAATATATAAAAATTTATCCTTAGAAAGAATATCACTAAACTTATTAGGAGGGCATAATTTTCTGAATTTGGAATTAACAGTGTGTCAGATTAGTGCATCACTTGTGCCAATTGAGAATACATTTTTTTACAGGCTTCGACTCCTTGCAATGATTTAGACCTTTTTGGAGTTCGGCTAAGCGTTGCCTCATATTGTAAAAGAGCATCTTTGATTCGTCCCTGAGCATAAAGCCAATCCGCATAAAGTTCATTGGTAGGTTTTTGAACCACTGGTGGCCCAAAGCTGAAGCTTAAGTTTTTTTCAAGAGCAATTGTTTTTTTTAAATGAATTTCAGTCTCTTTAGTATTGTTATCAAGAATGTTCTTTAGGGCTTTCAATTGATGCATCATTATCTCTGTTCTAACAAGCATCGATGGAGATGTTACATATCTACTGGCACCGGAACATAAGGGGGCATCGTCATAACTGACTAAATAGGATTCTTTGTCATAGTCTTTTTTGATCTCTTCAATTACCAGGTCTAAAGACGCTTTATCTTTGGTCTTAAAAGCTTTCATTCCTTCAATAAACCTGAATTTTGATCTCGTAACAACATTTAAATCGTCAATATCCACCAGGATATCCGCTACTTCACTATTCCAGTCTTCGGATTCAACCAAATAAGTACCTTTAAGATAAACCATATGTGATCTTGAATATTGATTTGGAGCGGCCTTCATAAAGCCTTCCATGTCAAGCACCATTTTTTTTGCATCCTCAATTCTGCCTTGTTGCAGGTAACCATATTCCAACCAATGGTATGCATGATATCCTCTTCCATTTGGAGCTAGATTTTTAGCAATCATTCTATTGATACTGGCTTGAAAGGAATTTTCATTGCTGCTCACCACCTTATCCCACATTCCCAAAGCCATATAAATATGAGAAGGCATATGAAGTGCGTGGCTGGCATCAGGTGCAACAACAGCATAAGAATCGGCAGCTGAAAGGGCTAATTCAGCATGCTCCGGATCGTCATAGGAGTGAATCACATAATGCAATGCGCCAGGGTGTTTAGGGTTTTCTTCCAGGATACCTTGGGCAATCTCAGCACCTTTGCCGTAGATAATTTCATCTCGACCATCCTCAACAGAACCTAAAAGAGAAAGTGCATAGAAGGCCGCAACTTCATGATTGTCAGGATATTTTTTGTAGAGATTAGACATTTTTAGAGCATAATTCTCATCTCTTTTAACTTTTACTGAATCCGATTCATATAAAACTCTTACCGCACCAATCAGATCACTTTCAAGTTCTGAAATCTCCACATTATTTTCAACTTCTTTTAATTTATTAAGGGCTTCAATTCCTTTGTCAAAATTCTGTTCTGTCCACAAACTATGATTGTAAGTCATTGCCTCTCCCCAATAAGCCATAAGTAAATTTGGATCCTCTAATTGAGCATCTATAAATGCTTCCCGTGAATCTGAATATTCAAAACTATGTAATAACAGAAGTCCTTTTTCAAAATGAGGGATGGCTTTTTTATCTCCGCTAATTTCTATGTTTACAATACCCAAATAGTTGTCATTTTGTTTTTGCTCCTTACAGGATAAGATTAGTATCAAAACGAGCATTATTAAATTTCTCATAATTAAAGTTTAGGTTCAAGATTCAAAGCGTTTTTATCATCGTTTTTTTACAAATAACTCAACCACCACTTTTGGGGATTATTGAGTTTATATTTCATGTATTTTTTGCAGAGTGGATATAATAATGCTACAATTAATATCCAAACTAGGTATACTATTCCAAGAGAATAACCATGGTCAGCCATTTTATTTGTGGTAAAGGATGCTGTGTCAAAAATCATCAACTTCCAATCTTTTCCTAATATGACTAAAGTAATTAGAGCAGCAGAATGAATAAAAAACACATGTATTACATAATAAAAAAATGGTACTCTTCCGAATACAAGCAGAAAATCTGTCACTTTTGATTGAACATCTTCAAGTAAATATAGTACTAGAAAAGTAGGTCCTATGGTAATAAGGATGTAAAGAAGTGAAGGAGGATATTTTGAAACATTAATAAATGATAAAATTGTAAAAAGAAAGTCTTTCTGCATACTCCATGGCACCATATCTCCATAAAGGTTTATAAAGCGAATCAATACAAATAAAGTAATGGAAGAAATACCTAAAACAAGTAAATAGCGCTTTCTTTTAATCTGTTCAAAATCCTTCCGATATAAAAATCCAAAACAATAGCCCAGCGCCATAACTGCTATCCAAGGTAAAACAGGATAATAAAATGCCAACATATGCTGGTTGGGTAAGGGTAAAAATTTGGTCTGATGAAAAATATACCATAAAATCGAACCAAAACTATTTCCTTCAACAATAATGTCATCAAGCATATTATGGCCAAAAACAACCACCAATGAAAGAAGAATAATTATTTTAAAAGGAAGATAAATTATTGCAGCTAGAAAGATCATGCAAAGACCGATGGCCCAAATCACCTGTAAATTGATGAAGCTATAGGATGGGTCAAACCACCAAAGGAAATTCATAATTACTATTTCAACAAATATCAGCCACAGTCCTCTTGTGAACAGGAACTTTGAAAGTTCTTTCTTTGTTCTATTTTGGCCGTAAAGACTGGCCGAGGTCCCTGTTAGAAAGATAAATACAGGAGCGCAAAAATGAGTCACAAAACGAGTCATAAATAAAATTGGCGTCGTTGTTTCTAAATCAGTTGGATCCGAAATCACTGCTCCTAAATGAAAATAGTCTCTGACATGATCGAGCGCCATAATAACCATAACCAATCCTCTTAAAATATCAATAGATTGTATTCGGTTTGATTTAATTGGGGATGTCATTCATTGATTTTTTTGATTATAAGTATTTTAAAGATAGGGAAACGTAAAAAAGACAAGACACGTATTGTGAAATTTTTCCCCTTTTTGATCAATTTTCAAAATACGTGCACTTGTCAGTTTTGATATTCAGTTGCTTTTCAATTGGTTTAAATAAAGGTTGAGCTTGAATCAAAAAATGCTTAGCCTATTTATTTGACAGCTATAACGGCGCTGGTAGGTCCGGTTAAAGGCATTAATTTTATTGATTTAAATCCGACTTCTTTGGCCCATGATTCAATATCAGAAAAGCTATAATCAAAGCCTTCATTAGTTTCAATAAGCATATTTAAAGACATCATGAGCCCGAAAGCGTTCTTATTCCTTTCATTATCTATGACATTTTCAATAACGACTAAAGTTCCATTTTCAGGTAAAGCACGATAAGCCTTTGAAATCAGCATCTTTTTGTCATTCAATCCCCAATCATGTAAAACATTACACATGGTTATGAGTTCGGCATTTGGCATGTCATCAGAGAAAAAGTCTCCGGCTACAGCTTTAATCCGATTTTCAAGGCCCAATTGACTAAAATTATCATTAGCTATAGGAACTACTTCCGGTAGATCGAATGAAAGAGAATTCATATGCTCGTTGTTTTTGGCGATATGCACGCATAAATTTCCTCCGGCACCTCCTATGTCGCAATGCGTTTTGATTCCTGAGAAATCAAAATTTCTAGCGAAGCTATCAAAGTTTCCCGCCTGGATACCACCCATGGCGTGTAAAAATTCTCTAAGCGTATCAGGGTTCGAATAAATTGCTTCAAACATCGAAGCATCTCCTACCTTGCTTTCATTTTGCGGTTCACCTGTTTTTAGAGCATCTTCAAGGTTATTCCAAAACGGATATAACCTATTGTTTGCCATTTCAAGCATACCTCCCAGATAAGTCAATTTATTTTTGTCTAAAAACAAGTCTACATCTTCTGCATTGGAGTATGTTGCAGTTTCTTTGATTCCTTTGCGATTCAAAAATTGTAGCGAAACAAGTGTGTCTAGAAAATCATATAAGGATCTTTCATGTAAACCTAGTAATTTCTGAATCTCTTTCCCTGATTTTTCTCCCTGAGCAAGATGGGTAAAAAGATTCATATTCACTGCCGTTAAGAGTGTTTTTGAAGCCCAAAAGCCTAGGCCTATTTGCATAATTTTTGAAGGATCAATTTGGTTCATTTTCCTCTATTTTGATTGTTAATTATCACTGTATGTAGTTTGTCCTGTCATTTTCAGTTCTTCGTTAAGTGCTGCAGTATCCCAAAAACCCCATTCCTCAATTATTTTTCCATCAACAAATTGAATTGTGAGATGTACCGGAATTTCAATAACCTTGTTATTCGCTTTCAAGGTGCCTCTCCAAAGCGCCCAAGAGTTTACCCAGGTTCTGCCTTTGTCATCAATGATCCGTTCCATGGAAAGATTTTCTCTCTCGAAGCCATAGTCGGATAGTTTTGAGATTAAGGATTTGTGTTTTTCTTTTGTTATTTCAGGGCTTGACCAGATGTACCAAGTATTCTGGTATATTCTTGCTGAATCAGTATATTGCTCGGCCCATTTATCCCAGTCACCGTTTTCATAGTATTCGATTCCTTTCTTAAGTAAATCGATCTCGGCAGAATCTCTAGTATACCTTTCTTTAGAATCAGACTGACACGACAAGACAGAAAAAAGCAGCATTGCGCATAATAATATTTTTTTCATCGTTATAGTAAAAATAGGTTTGATTAGTTGATTACTTATTTAGCTGGTATGTATCCTAGATCTTCTCGCATCCAGCCTCTTTTTTCATCAGTTTTCCAGGTATGTTTACTTAACTCTTTGAGTAGAGGTTTAAAATCATCTTTCATGACATTCCAATTTTCATCCCCGGTTTTGGCACTTCCTAAATTGTTTTCTGCAGCAATCGCAATCATATAATAGGTTCCCATGACTCCAAAACCTGTTTTGTACACACGGTAATAAAGTTTAGAATTATGCTTCTCGAATGTGGATTTCATTTTTTTCAGTGTTTCAAGAAACCCTTTATTGTTTTCAGGAGTAACATAATTATAGTAAAGTGTTCTATAATTTTGCCCTTCAATAGTTTGTGTTATTTCTCCAGGCATATAAGAAAGATTTTTATTGAGATAAACAACGTAGTCGCCGTGTTCATCATAAGTAGTGTTGAATCTTTCGAAAAGTGTCTCCATATTATCTCCTCCCATTTTTTCAGAAAGAGTTGCGAAAACATTATTATCTATATCAGCAAATTTTGCCATCGGAGTTATATATAAATAAGAGTTATCATTAAGGACCATAGTGAGCCATTGGGTTTCTTGAACATTATGTTCTTTGCATGCGGCCACCAAATCTTTGGCAATTTGCTCGTATTCATCTGTCATGCCTGGTTTTACGCGATCTTCGTGTATCCAGTAAGCCTGATTATCTTTGGAATCTTGCGCAAGGGAGATTATTGGCATTAAGGTCATTGTAAAAAAAAGTAGGGAAAGTTTTAAAATTTTCATTGAGTTTTGGTTTTAATTATTGGGTTTGTGTTTATTCTATTATTGGTTTATTGAGTTCAAATCCAAGCTGTTGTAAAAGTGATAGTTCGGTATAGAAAATTGATTCGTGAATGATTTTACCCTGCTCATCAAAATCTATTCTAGTTATTCCGTTAATCTTAACTTCATTACCTGTAGCAGGGTTATCTCCATAAATTCCAGTATTTGTCCCTGTTATATTCCAATTCATATATAGCTGGTTATCAATTGGTGTAACTTGTTTAACGGTAAAATTTAGGTCTGGAAATGCGGTGAAGTAAAGATTAAATATGGCCGTGAGTTCAGCAAGATTTGTGGCGGCTTCAATGCTGTTTACATTTCTCGTAAACTTATTTGAAAAAAAGCGATCTATGTTTTTTAGATCCTTATTATTCCAAACGGCATCGATATAGGCCAGAGTCGTTTTTAAATTCTTTCTTTCTTTTTCTGCTCTGCTTTCGGTTTGATTGCAAGCAACTAAGAATAAGAATATGAATGTTATTCTAATGTATGTAGACATTAAACTATAATTTACAGGTATTGAATTGATCTTTAGACCAACTAAATTAGCTCTCTTTCATACAAAAAGACAAATCATTTAGGACAGGGGCTTGTTTTTCTTATCCCAATAGCCCTTTTTATTTATCAAGAGTATTTATATATTAATTTGTAACTTTCTAGATGTAATGAAGCATATAGTCAAATCATTTTTATAGTTTTCATTTTTTATTTGTTGATTTTAATCTAGTATATGATTATTGAATTCAAGGCTTGGCATCAATTATTGACCTCCATATGAGTAAGCAATTTTTATTGAATTTTTTATTAGTTTTCTCCTTGATATACAATATTGAAAGTATGTCAGCTCAGAAACTCATTGATAACGAAAGGCTAGTCTCGTATCACAGAGTATTTGTTGAGACTGACGATTTCGATGTGTCTTATCTGGACGAACTTGAAAAGGGGTACGCCAGTCTGAAGGTAGATACGTTAAAATATGCAGCCCTTAATGACCTGGCCTATTATACGCATACTAGAGATTTGAAAAAGTCATTGGATTTAACACGTAAAGGTCTTGAGATGGTCAGGGCAGCTCAGAATGAACTTTGGGAGGGAAGGTTTATGATAACAGAAGGCGCCATTTTATTAAGAATGGAAAAACTGGATACTGCATTTACCATTTTAAAGAATGCCGAAAGTAAAGTACACAAGGAAGATTTACCCTTACTTTTTACCCAACTAGGTTATATTTATGAACGAAAAGGAAATATTCTTAAGGCAGCTGATTTTGCCTTTGATTGTAAAAATATTGGGATAGAATTAAAAGATAAAAGAGCAATTGCACAAGCCTATAGCGATCTAAGCAATTTGTATTGGAAATTTTCGGATTTTGAAAAAGGACTTGAACTTGGATTAAAGTCATTAAGCTATTTTGAAGCGCGAAATTTGAATGATATGGAATATGATTTTGCCCTGTATATCGTTGGGAATAATTTGTTGAATCTTCAAAGATATCAGGAGGCCCTGAGATATTATAAACAGGCCATAACTATTGGTGAACAGTATGGGTTCTATAATAACTTAAGTGACATTTACATTTCATTAGTTGATCTTTATACTGAATTGAACCAGTATGAGGAGGCTGAATTATCAGCGCAAGAAGCTATTAAATATGCTAATTTAATTGAGAATGATTTTTTACTGATGCGCTCTTGGCTTGCCATGGGAAGGTTGAAATTATTTCAAGGAAAATATAATGAAGCCATTGAGTTATTAAAGCATTCTCTTGATATTGCCTCCTCTGATTTTGGAGATAAATATTTTCTAAGTCTGTTGTATCAAAGATTGGGGAAAGCCTATCAGGGGAGCCATAATTATAAAGATGCAATTGATGCTTTTGAAGTATATGATTCACTGAAGAAGGAAGTCTTTGATGTTAATTCAAAACAAAGAATGTCTTTATTGAAGTATGAGTTTGATTTGGAGGATAAAGAAAGCACCATACTTGGAATGGAGCAAAGAATAAAAAAGCAAAATTCTACCCAATCTTTGATCGTCATCATAGCAGGTCTTTTATTGATTTTATTACTCGTATTATATGTTACCTATGAGAAGAATAAAAAGAAAAATATTCTGCTTGAAAATCAAAATGAAGAAAAGGAATTTCTTTTAAAGGAAATTCACCATCGGGTTAAGAATAATTTAGGAATTGTTTCAAGCCTTTTGGATTTGCAAGCAGATAAAATAAAAGATCCTAAAATTATATCTGCCATAGAAGAAAGTAGAAATAGAGTCTATTCTATGAGTATGATACATCAGAAATTGTACCAAGGCAATAATCTTTCAACCATAGGGATGAAGGAATATTTTATTGACTTAAGCAAACATATCTTAGATTCTTATGGCTCAGAACAGACGGTGGATTACAGTTATGACTTGGAGGATATGCAACTCGATGTAGACTCAGCGATTCCATTAGGCTTGATTGTAAATGAATTATTAACGAATGCTTTTAAACACGCTTTTCCTGAAGACAATAGGGGGATTATTTGCATTACTTGTCGTCATTTGACCAAAGACAGGATCCTTCTTGAAGTTGCTGACAACGGGATAGGGCTGTTAGAATTTGACAAAGAAGATGATCAAGGAAGAGGTTTTGGAACCCAACTCATTGATTTACTCATTCAACAACTAGATGGTTCTATCATGACAATAAGTGGAGGTGAAGGAACCAAAATAAGGATGGAATTTGATATAGACTAAAAAGTTTGCAAACGATCCATTAATTCTCTTCTCAAAGTCTTACTCAAGGGAATTGCTTTTTTTCCAATGACAACGTGTGTGCCCGCTACTTCATCAACATGCGAAAGGTTTATGATGAATGATCTATGAATTCGCAAGAAATGCTCACGTGGTAATCTATCGTTGATTTCTTTTAGAGTCATCACAAGCAGACATTCTTTCTTTTTGGAATAAATCTTACAGTAATTTCTATCAGCCTCAAAATAATAAATGTCGTTAATAAGAATTTTGATCATCTTCTCATTTCTTCTGACATAAATGCTATCACTTTGAATGAAGGGGGAAATACATTTTTCTTCTTCTTCTTCCTTTTCAGAACTACTTCTATTGAGTTTATCCATAGTAAGATCTATGGCATGCTGTAAATCAAGTTTTTTAAATGGCTTGGAAATAAAAGCATAAGGATTGGTAGATTTAGCCCTTTCAAAATTCTCCTCGTCTGCATTCGCAGTTAGATAGATAATTGGAATATTAATTTCACGATGCATTTGATTCACAGTGTCTATGCCGTCAAGTTCACCTTTCAATTGGATATCCATAAGTACAATATCCGGTCGGCTATGTTTTACGTGTGAAATGGCTTCTTCGCCTCGTGAAACAAGACCTGTTACTTCATATCCTAGTTTAGAAAGTTGTAAAGAAATATTGGCACCAATAATCATTTCATCTTCTACTATCAAAATTTTTGCGGGGGACTTCATATTGATTAGTTGTGTCGAATAAATAACTTTAGGCTTTTAACTTAAAGTTTAATTAGGGTTAGTCAAGCTACTTTGTTTTTTTAGTTCTCATAATAAAATATCCAAATAGATTTGTTGCAATTGGATTCAATTTCTTTTTTAAGCAATTAGGAATGAGTCGAATATAGTAAAATTTTACGGCTTTAACAAAGTTTAGTGATTGATTGTAACCATGGATTGCCCATTTTATACTAAAAATCACAAATTTAATATCTCACATAATTTTGAACGGATAAGACTTTGAATATTATTCTCTCCTGTGATTACGCATCTAAGTTTGACTAAAAAAGAGTAATTTTGTTTAGCTAAAATATTTTTGAGTATGGAAATTGAACAGGCCAAGAAGGAATTAAAAGAGAAAGGATTTCTAGATGTAGAAACCAGGGGAGAAATAGATTATGCTGCTGAGATTCAAAGGCTCAAGAAAGAGAAAAATGCTGTTATTCTTGCTCATTACTATCAGGAACCTGCGATTCAGGATATTGCTGATTTTGTAGGGGATAGTTTGCAACTTTCGTATAAAGCGGCAGAAGTAGATGCTGATCTAATTGTTTTTGCAGGGGTTCATTTTATGGCTGAAACTGCTAAGATTCTCAATCCTAAAAAGAAAGTTTTGCTTCCTGATCTTAACGCTGGTTGTTCCTTGTCAGATGCCTGTGAGGCAAAAGATTTGCAAGCCTTTAAAGATAAACATCCCGATCATGTTGTAGTCACATATGTTAATACTTCGGCTGATGTAAAGGCGATTAGTGATATTTGCTGTACTTCCTCAAATGCAAAAAAAATAGTTGATTCAATTCCATTAGATCAGCCAATTATATTCGCTCCAGATAAGAATTTAGGAGCCTATATCAATAAGGAAACCGGTCGGGATATGTTATTATGGGAAGGTGCATGTATTGTACACGAGGCTTTTTCAATAGATAAATTATTAAATACACATCTGGCACATCCAAATGCTAAAATTATTGCTCATCCAGAATCTGAAGAGCATATATTAAAGACTGCTGCGTATATAGGATCTACTTCAGGCTTAATTAATTTTGCCAAAACTGATTCGGCTAATGAATTTATTGTTGCAACCGAGGCTGGTATACTACATGAAATGCAAAAGGAAGTGCCTGGAAAGACGCTTTATCCGGCTCCGGCTGTTGAAGACAATACTTGTGCTTGTAGTGAATGCCCATATATGAAAATGAACACCATGAAAAAACTGTATCTCTGTATGGAATATGAGTTACCGGAAGTTAACGTCCCAGAGGATGTTCAAAAAAAGGCCTTAATTCCGATTCAACGTATGTTAGACATTTCTTCAAAATAAGATGAGCGTATTTAAGTCAGATATTCTGGTATTAGGTTCAGGAGTTGCAGGGCTTTCTATTGCCATTAAATCTGCAACAGCGCTGCCTCATAAAAAAATTATTGTTGCGACGAAGGCTAATGAAAGTGAATCTAATACTAAATATGCCCAAGGTGGAATTGCTGCCGTATGGGATGAGTTAGATTCTTTTCAGAATCATATAGATGATACAATGGTTGCCGGTGATCATCTTAACAACCAAGCTATTGTAAAAATGGTTGTTGAAGAAGCTCCTGATTCTATGAAACAACTCATTGATTGGGGGATAGATTTTGATCACAATACTGAAGGAGAAATCGATCTGGGAATGGAGGGAGGTCATTCGGCAAATAGAATTCTTCATTATAAGGATATTACCGGTTTTGAAGTTGAGAAAACACTATTGGAACAGGTTGATAAATTGCCAAATATTGAACTTTTACCCTATCATTTTGCCATTGACCTTATCACAGATCATCAGGCAGTTAAAAAGAATGATTCAAGTGGGATTTCTTGTTATGGAGCTTATATTTTGAATCAGAAAACGAATAAAATTGAGACCTTCCTGGCTTCCTCAGTAGTTTTGGCAACTGGAGGCATAGGTCAAGTTTATGCAGCTACTACAAACCCAGTAATTGCTACTGGAGATGGAATAGCTATGGCTTATAGAGCAAAAGCTAAAATTGTAGACATGGAATTTGTTCAATTTCATCCAACTGCGCTTTACCAACCTGGGGTAAGCCCTTCCTTTCTGATTTCAGAAGCGGTTAGAGGATTTGGAGCCTATTTGCGGAATAAGGCGGGAATTCGATTTATGTTGGAAGTTGATGAAAGAGCAGAATTAGCTCCTAGAGATGTTGTAGCCAGAGCCATCAACAAAGAATTAATTTTTTCAGGTGATCCACATGTATATTTGGATTGTAGTCATTTAGATTCGACTGAATTCCTGAAGCATTTTCCTAATATTTATGATAAATGCAAGAGTCAGGGAATAGACCCCAAATTTCAGTGGATTCCGGTTGTTCCTGCTGCCCATTATTTGATGGGAGGCATAGAGGTTGATATGAATGGTTATAGCTCTATTGGGAATTTATTTGCCTGCGGTGAATGCTCAAGAACTGGGCTTCATGGTGCCAATAGATTAGCTTCGAATTCATTGTTAGAGGCGCTGGTATTTGGTGATAGGATCGCTGAAGAAATAATTCATAACAGGAGTGATTTGAAGTTTAATATTGAAAGCATTATCCCTGAATGGGATGAAGAAGGCACCATGGTTCCAAAAGAAAATGTTCTTATTTCTCACAATAGGAAAACCATTCAGAATATCATGAGTGATTTGGTGTCAATTGTTCGTTCAGATGAGCGTTTGGAAAAGGCATTAGATCATTTGAATTACCTGTTTCAAGATACCGAAAAGGCCTATGAAAAGTCTAAATTGTCTCCTCAAATATGTGAATTGAGAAACCTCAATGCGATTGCCTACCTCATTGTAAATCAATCGATGAAGAGAAATGAAAATAAAGGGGCATTTTACAGTTTGGATAATTTGTAATATTGTGGCTATTAATTTTTTTATTAAAGTAAATGATTGATTAATGAGTTTTAGTAGTATTTCGTCAACTTATTTGAACTAAACAAAAATACGCATCTTGAAAAAAGACAATAAGAAAAAAGCAAATATAACTGTTAAAGACATTGCAGATTCGATAGATATTTCTGCATCAACAGTGTCAAGGGCTTTAAACAATCACCCTAAAATAAGTCAGTCAACGAAAGAGAAAGTTTGGGCGGCAGCTAAGAAATTGGGCTACCAACCTAATATTCCGGCATATATGAATCCGGAAAAATCAAAAATAATTTGTTTTTTGGTTCCTGAGATTGATAATGCGTTTTATATTGACACTATTGAGAGTGTTCAAAACTTTGCCAATAGTAATAATTATAACTTATATGTCGCTTATACTAATAACTCCATCGAGCTGGAAAAATCTTTTGCCAGATCAATCATTAAGCTAAATATTGAGGGAGTTATAATCGGGCTATTTGATAAGGGTGCGGAATCAGATCATTTATCAGCACTAGTTTCGCATAATATACCAACAGTTTTTATTAATAATATAGATCAAAACCTGAAAGCCGTAAATATTTCGCCAGATATATCTCACGGCTCCTATTTGGCGGTTAATCATTTAATTTCAATGGGTTGTAAAAGTATTTCTGTTTTGATTAATGATCGTAAGAATCCTTATTATGCAGATATTATCGAAGGTTATTCCTCGGCAATTTCTGCATCTGATTTAGCTTTTAATGAAGAAATGATTTACGAAGATAATCTGGTTAAAGAAAATATATATAATTATTTAGATAAGTTATATGAAAATTCAAAATTTCCTGATGGAATAATTTCTCCTAACAACTATACTAGCAACTATATACTATCCTGGTTAAAAAAGAAAAATTTGAAAACACCCAATGATTTGCTTTTTGTAGGTTTTAGTAATGATAAAAACACCCCAGATGTCGATATCTCTATGACAACAGTTCAGTTTTCGGGATCAGAAATTGGAGAAAAAGCTGCGAAAATATTATTTGAACAGATAAAAAATAATAAAGTGATGGATGATACAATTATAATTCCTGCAAAATTCATTATCAAAGGTTCATCATTGAAAATATTGAAATAGTAAACTTATTCTTGTTTTTTTATAATGAATAACATTTTTGATTGGGAACACTATTGATAAAAATAGTGAAACAATGAACATCTATTTTTACGCGATAGTTGATATGCTTAACGGTAATGGACTTTCCTATTGCTATCAATTTTTTTTAATGAGTAATAAATATTGGAAAAAGAAAATCGTGGAATCAAAAATGACACCCCGATTTTCCAAAATTATATATCCAAAATTTCCTTTAAAACTTATTTTGATGATACCGCCAACATAAACCATCCCACGTGAGGAATCCACTGTTCTGGCCACCTCCATCTTTGGGCTGAATCTTGGCCTTGTGGACTGGGTAAGAACGCAATATCAGACTCATCATTTACACCTGCGGTAATACCATTGGCAATACCACCTTTGTAGTTCCAATTATGTGGCTCTAAGTATTCAGGATTATTTCGACCTAATCCATCAAGCATACTCATATCATATGGGTTAAGGCCCAAAATCCAATTTATTTGATTCTGCACAAAACTATTGACTTCTTTTTGTTGCTCAGCAAGCATATACTTTTTAGTATAATTAAAACCAGCTGCTAAAGATGCCAATCGGGCATTTTCACCTTGATACCAATATCCAGATTCGTTATTGTGCGGAATAAAGAAAGAACTTCTTTTGCTTTCTTCATCAATGGCTTTAACATACTGACGAGGGTAGCCGAAAGGATTATTGACTTCATGGGTAATGTAAAGTTCAAAAGCCACTGATTTTCTGATTGTTTCTATGGCAATATTTCTTTTTGTTTCATCTTTTTCTATATCCAAATATCTGCTTAATGACATTAAAGGGTATCCTGCTTCAGCAACATGAAAATATGGGTGA
>RCNB010000952.1_pt1 | contig 33377 bp, 25 predicted proteins | sample 2041321 | NCBI WGS metagenome assembly RCNB01 (sample SAMN09708232, study PRJNA481090) | Marine sediment metagenome, whole genome shotgun sequencing project.
GGAACCCGAAAGGGTAAAAAGATATTTCATGCATCAAGACATAAAATATGCCGCATGAAATCACAAACTATAAAAGTCGGGTTAATAATAAACAATAGGAAGAAAACAGTAAAAAGAATAGGTTGGTAGAAATAATGAACAGGATGAAGTAACATGTCTTATTCAGAGCATCATAGTTTAATGCAAGAGAATGTTTATTTAGTTCCTCTTTATATGAATCATAAAATATATCTGCCTTCTCAGTAATGACAAAAATCGATAGCTATGAGAACATCCATAATCGTTCAAAACCTAAAGTGTGGCGGATGTGCCAAGACCATCGTTTCAAAAATAGCTGAAGTGGAAAGTGTTACCGATTTAGCTGTGGAGGTTGATACTGCTACTATATCCTTCTTATATGAAAATATAAATGACGCCTTAGAGGTAAAGAAAAGGATGAAGGCCATGGGCTATCCTTCCATAGATGATAAAAATTCTGTAACTGCTAAAGCGATGTCATTCGTGAGTTGCGCTACGGGTAAAATATCTAAACAATGAAATACGTAATACTCATCGCTATATTGATAGGATTGGTAAGTTGTAAAGACATCAAGAAATCAGAAATGGTTCCTATTATTAAAACTACCGAAAATGAGATAATTCAATCGGATGAGAATCATCCCGGAAAAAAGATTATGGAAACGGAATGTTATTTATGTCATAACCCTAAAGCTTCTCAAGCCAACATGATTGCTCCACCTATGATTGCCGTTAAAAGGCATTATTTTGATGCTAACGCCACAAAAGAAGAATTCACCGAATCCCTATTTTTATGGATAAATGACCCTGAAGCTCCTTCAAAAATGCCCGGCGCACAAGAAAAATTTGGTAAGATGCCTTATCTACCTTATCAGGAGGAAACCATCAACCAGATTGCTGAATACATGTATACCTATGAAATTGAAAAGCCAAAATGGTTCGATGCTCATTTTGAAGAGAAGCATGGCAAAGGAAAAGGTAAAGGAATAGGTAAAGGAAAAGGCAAGGGAATGGGAAAAGGCCAGGGTAAACATAAAAATCAGGCATCCGAAGAAACCGCAAACAATAGCGCCGATATTGGTCTTGGCTATGCTTTGGGAACAAAAGCTGCTTTAGGAAAAAACCTAATAAATGCTATCAATAAAGAGGGAACCGTTGCAGCCATTGAATTTTGCAATACCGAGGCTATAAAGTTGACCGATAGCATGTCTGTTATGAATAATGCTATTATCAAAAGAGTTTCCGATAAGCCTAGAAACCCTAAAAATGTAGCCGATCAAGAAGAACTGCGCTATATCGATTATTTTAAAAAAGTAGTCGCTTCCGGAGGGAAGGTTGAACCGATAATACAACCAAAGAATGGTGAAATCAACTTTTACTATCCAATTACCACCAATACCATGTGCTTAAAATGCCATGGAAAACCAAACGAACATGTGCAGCCAGAAACCTTGGCCACTTTAAAAAAACGCTACCCTAATGATGAAGCAGTCGGATATGACGTGAATCAGGTACGGGGCATTTGGGCGATCAAGTTTGACGATCAGTAGTTGATAATAGCAAAACAACATTATATGAAAACCCTTGGCATGATAGGCGGTACATCTTGGCATTCAACAATAGCCTACTATCGACTAATCAATGAGCTTGTAAGCGCTAAAATCCATTCTCAAGCCAATCCATCTTTGATTATTCATAGCATCAACATAGAATTGATGCGTGAGCAAAATGTAGAAAAAATCAATGCGAAATATCTTGATGTATCCCAAAAGCTCGAAAATGCCGGGGCTGATGCCATAGTGATATGTGCCAATACTCCCCATATGACCTATGAATTTGTCCAACCCAAGATAGGAATCCCCATTTTACATATAGCCGATGCCGTAGGTAGAAAAGCGAAAGAGTGGAGGCTCAGCAAGCTGGGGCTTCTGGGTAACCGGCCTACAATGACCGGTAACTTCATTCCGAGCGTTTTAAAGAAAAATTATGGAATTGAGACCATCATTCCGGAGGCTCATTATATTGGACAGGCTCATGATTACGTTTCAAAAGAGTTGACCCAGGGGCAGTTTACCGAGCAAGCAAAACAGTTTTTCATAACCCAGAGCAAGCTTTTGATGGAACGCGGTGCCGATGGAATTATTTTAGGGTGCACAGAACTTCCTTTACTGATTAAACCTGAAGATGTTGATATACCATTTCTCTCCTCAACAGATTTACATGTGCAGGTAGCGGTTGATTTTATTTTGGGATAGCTTATCTTAAATTACAGCACATATTTCTTTTTAAAAATCCCAAAAAGTTCAGTCGCCATCCTAGGCGGAATCGAATTGTAACATCTTTCAAAAGTTCTAGTTACAAATAAAGGTTCTAAATAGTTATGGTATAACTTTTTATTTCCCCCAAAAGGGCGTTTTTCCATATTGCCTGTCAACGGAATATCGAACCAAACGCCAACAAGTTTTCCGTTCGGTTTTAGTAATTCGTAGATGTGGTTGGCATACACAAACCTGTTTTCATCCGTAGGTACTAACGAGCAAAAAAAAGTTTGCTCTAAAATCAGGTCGTATTTTTTTTATGTTCGAAAAACTCAATAATAAGTAATTGGTCTTTCGGAAAACCAGGATTATGCTCTTGAAACTGTTTTAAGGGAAATTCTGAAATATCGAGAACAAAAACATTTTGAAATCCTTGTTTCCAAAGGTACTCTGCTTTGTAGGCATTCCCAGCTCCGGGAATAAGTATCGAAATATCTTTGTGGGTCAGTTGATCGACATATTCTTTTATCGGGGTAGAAGGGTAGCCAATATCCCAACCGGTTCGTTCTTCATGATACCTTTGCGTCCAGTAGTTTTGTTCTTCGGGGTTTTTCTGCATTGAACTCAATTCTTGGTCATAAACTTCCAGGTACTGTTTTGGTAATTAAAAACAGTGCCTTTTTCTCTTTTGGTAGCTCCATTGAGAACTCCCTCGCTATTTGAATCGACGTGTAATTTTGTCCATGAGAAGTCACCTTTTTCATAATCGAAGGTTTCCCCATCATCGTCGTATAACATAAATGTTCCTTCGGAAGTACCGTAATGTCGTATTTCCAAATCCAGTTTTTCTCCGTTTTTGGGACTGTGTAATCGTTCAGAAATTAAGGGAATAAGGCCGCCATCCTTTACAAAAAGAGGAATTTCATTCAATTTGGCAGTTACTTGTACGATTTCGCCGGCACCAACGAATTCACCTGAATAAAAATCGTACCACTTTCCTTTCGGCAGAATAACTTCCCGCGAGGTTTGCTCCGCAAATAGGGGAGCGACCAATAGGTTGTCCCCGAACATGAATTGATCGAGAATCTCTTTTCGGGTTGCCATTTTATATGGATTTTTGGTGTCGTCCAGCTCTCCTTCGATAATTTCCTCATTTACGGAAAAACCGTCAACGAGGGGCATTGGCCTAATAGGGGGCGTTCCGTTAAAATGATAATCGGCAAAAGTGGAATATATATAGGGTAGAAGCCGCATGCGTAGCATAGCTATTTTCTTAACTTCGTCGTAGACCTCTGGATACGACCAAGGCAGAGTACCGCTTGACCAAGCATTGATCATGGCCATGGGCGAAAAGCAAACGGATTGCATCCTTCTTAGCCATTCCTCTCCAGTTTTAGAACTACGTACTTCCGGTGTCCATAGAACCCCTGAAAATCCAGAATTTACCAAGGCAGTTATAAAATCCTCATGCTTGTAATAATCATTATAGATAACAAAGGGAAAACGTGATGCTCCTGCGTTTGAACCTCTTACGAGACCGTAGGTGCGCTCATTTTTCTCGTGGTATAACTCAGCAATCATTTCTTGTAATAGCACCGCATAGACCTGTCGCATTTGTTCTGCATCAATTTCTGATGGAAAAGTGGCCGTATCGGGCCAAAGCCAAAAATCATAACCATCTACCTCGTCGATTTTCAAGCCTGATACACCAATGTCCAATTGGTTTTCTTTGTAGAAATCGGCAAAGATTTGCCGGGCTTCCGGTAACGTATAGTCGGGTACTATTCCAGACCAAACGCTGTGTGAACCGGAAAGTGGCAACATCTTTTTATACAATTTTGCTTTCGGGGCAATAAAGGGATTGACCCATAAATTGGTTCGTATACCTTTGTTTAGAAGATTATTTACGAATTTTTTTGGGTTTGGAAATCGCTTATTGTCCCATTCATATGAACAGGGATACGACATATTCATCCAACCTGGTTCGAGACCTATAAAATCGAGAGGGAACCCCTTTTGCTCGAATTCCTCTGTCAGTTTCAATACTTCGTCAGAAGAAAATTTTGTATTTGTTCTATAGGTAAAACCCAAGCCCCATTTGGGGGGCAATACCCCGCCACCGGAGTAGAGGTTGTATTTGCGAACCACATCCATAGGTGTTTCACCATTAAATACCAATAGCTCGGCATTGGTGTCGGGTATTACGATTTCGACCATATCGGATGCGGGTCGACTGTCCCAGTTTTCATCAGTATTACGGTCACGCACAACGGGTTGGTTTGGGCTATCTACACGTACCGAAGTGCCTACATAAACAGTAATATAGCGCGCAGAATTTATGAGTACCCCATAGCCATTACTTGAAACGTAAAACGGAACCGGGGCGTGGGTTCTACCATCATCACGACCCCCGTAATGATCCATTCTTAAGTTATAAATATTCCCCCGTCGGTTTACGGTCTTGAAATGTAGACCAAGCCCATAGATTTGTTCTGTTTTATCCAAGGGAAGTTGTACGTAAATTTTATTGTTTTCCTTTCTGATTTTAATCAAGCTCGTATCCAACGGAAATTCCTTATTTGGAAATTGGTTCAACCTGTCTATTTTTGGTTCAATATTGGCGGCTTCCAATAGATTGAGGCCTTGCTTTTTTCCAACGGAAAGTTTCCAAATGCCATTGGCCAATTCTTTCCAATCTGTTTTTTCCGACACAATAGCTTCTTTTTTACAGGAAAAAAATAGAAATAGCATACTTAGTATTAGGATGTTTCTCATTGTATACAATTATTGATTAGTAGCATTTTTGGCAATCTCACCTAATTTGGCATCGATTTCATCTTTTGATATCCACTTTCCTTGCCTCATCACCCCAGAAAGTTGTTGCAGCGCATCTAAATTTTCAAGCGGATTGGCGTCGACTAAAATCATGTCGGCTTCCAGACCTTCCTTGATTTCACCAAAGCTATTTTCCATACCCAAGAATAGTGCTGGGTTTAGGGTTCCCGATTGGATAATTTCTAAAGGAGTCAACCCGGCTTTCTCCATACCGTCGATTTCGTGGTGGATGGAGAAGCCTGGTACATTGAAAAGCTGGGGTGCATCGGAACCCAGTAACATACCATGCCCATCGTCTTGCAGTTTTTTGAGCAGTTTTTTGCGGATGCTATCGAACCGTTGCCATTTCTCTTTGTTAAAGCCTGTACTGGAGGCATTAGATTCATCTTTGCGCCTTTTCCAGTCCACTAAAGTTGAAGCTGGCATATATTTCATTTCTGGTTGCTTTAGAAGTTCGTCGGAACTGATCGGGGCGAACCATCTTTCGAAAAGGCTCTGGGTAGGTACTATCCAGACCTTGTTGGTTTTGGCCAATTGCACCAATTCATCGATTTTTGTACAATCGGTCAAATCAGTGAAATTGTAACCGAAAAACCCATTATCCGTTGGTTTTACGTTTGCTGATTTGGGCACCAGACCCTCCAAGAAACCGTCTACATGGTCTATTGAAGCATAGTTGCTCTCCAAAGCATGGCGGATGCCTACATCAACGGGAACATGGCCTGCAAAGGGAATACCGACCTCATTTGCCGTTCTTACGATTTCATCAAAGACTTCCAATTGAATGCCGGGATGTATTTTCAGAAAATCATAATCATCGTTTTTATAAGTGGCTACTTTTTCTTTTGCCTCTTCAGGAGTTTGAACTGAATTGCCGTTTAAAGACGGACTTGAAGTAAATATCCGCGGGCTTAAAATTTCACTATTCTTTGCTTTTTCCCTTAAAACCAAATGGGTAGGGTCGCCGAGCATTCCCCTAATAGTAGTTATCCCGTTCGATAGGTATAGGAATAAGGTTTCTTCGATACGCTTAGCATCGGTTGAAGGTGGTGGAATATGGGCGTGCATTTCCGCAAGGCCGGGGATGAGATATTTGCCTTGTCCATCGATTTTCTTGGCAAAGGCATCGAGGTTTCCAACGTTTTTCGAAATTTTTTTTATTTTTCCAGAGTCGACAATAACCTGTCGATTTTTCAGAACCTTTCCCGAACGTACATTTACGATATTTGTATTTGAAATTAAAGTTGCGGTTGAGCTGGCTTTTTCTTGGGCATGACCGCAAGCTACCAGTAGTGTTGCCAATACGATGTAGACTCCCTTTTTTATAATGTGTCGATTAGTTTTAAATTTTCGATTCACAATTCTTAAAGTTATTTTTTGTAAAAGCAAAATACTGCTAAAGAAGAGTTTAGATAACTTCGAAAACATGCTGTCAATTCTAATTTAGATAGATGGAAGATAAAAAGAATTACCGATTGATGATTCTCCTTAGCGCGATAAAAACCAATATCAGAAAAGAATATCCAATAAAAAATGGAATAATGTACTCCCGAAAATCTAAGGCCAACATCAACCCGATAATCAAGAGCTGAAAGCCGAGACCGAAGGTGGAGACAGCCGTCATAAACCAATTTGGTAGATTTTTGCTCTCTATTGCTCCACGGTCCATTTGGTAGATTATTTTATCAAAAAGCCCGTATAAGATATTATATATACCAAAGAGGATATTCACATTGTGCTGGTTTTCTCCAGGCATTGCTTTAGGTACTTCATGCTCAAAGACACGGCTGGTAGTATCTCCGTTATGTTTGTTCCTAAGTATGACGTAATAATAATTATACAAGGTGCCCTGTAATTGTAGCCCGAAAAATGCCAAAAAAGTTTGAAATAAAGAACCGTTGTTAACATACCAAATCGTTAGTAGGATTAGGGCGTTCAAAATGATGTCTGAAACCGAATCTAAATATCTTCCGGTATATGAAGGTGTTTTCTTTATTCTCGCAAGTTCACCGTCCGCGGCATCTAGCACAGATTTCATTATCAGAAAAAACAAAGTGGTCCAGTAGAATTGGTTCAGTATACATACGATGGCAAGTAGACCTGCGACAACAAATGCCAAAGTCACGTGAACAGGAGTAACAGATGTATTTTTTAACGATTTTGCAATTACTTTCGCAACGGGCCTTCCATAATCGGATAAATCGAAGAATTGATTTTCCTTGGGTAATTTTGACATTTTATTACCAAAAGCAAAAAGAAAACCGGGAACGAAAACACGCTGGCCCAAACACTGCTTGCTGATGCAAAAGTAAGGTTAAATTTATACTTTAATAATATATTTATACTATCGACCGCCCCTTGATTTGATACCGACCTTACACAACCTAACAATTTCAACAATCCTCTTTTGACGGGTATCATCTCTTTTGGCCTGATTGAGCCAATAGAGATAGCCTTTGCGCTGACCTCTCGTGAAGACCTGATAATTTGCAAATGCTATTGAATTTTTGTCGAACGCTTTTTGGAGTCCCTCTGGAATGACCCCGTTTTCAACATCGTCCAAAGCCGACCACGAACCATTTTCTTTTGCCACTTTAATACCTGTAAGCCCGCTATTGTGCATCAGCTCCTTGGCGGTAAGCTCTTTGATATGATTTTTGTTGATTCTGCTCCAGACACTTTTTGGTTTCCGAGGGCAGAAATATTGTCTTCTTTTTCCATTACCCAGACTCTTGACTGTGCTATCTATCCAGCCGTAGCAAAGAGACACGCGAACTGCCTCTTCCCAGCGCATACTATCATTTTCATGTTCGATTTTATAAAAAATCAAATAAATACCCTCTTCTTGGGTATGGTTTTCTTGGAGCCAATCGCGCCATTCAACATCATTTTTGAAATAGTATTCTTTAATATTCTTCATTCTTATTGATAATTCTTACCACATGTCGAAAATAAGTTTTCTTCAACAAATGAATTTAGGCGTATTAAATCCTAATGATTAAATTTAAGGTTTGTTTTGAATTATATTACAGACTTTTAAATTTTCCCCATGAAAAAAAGCGCCCTCATTCTTGTTATAATTTTCGGTCTTGTACTTGCAAACTGCGGAAATAAGAGAGACGGAAAACCTAAAGTTTTGGTCTTCTCAAAAACTATGAGATGGAATCATAAATCTATTCCCGCAGGTCTGGCGGCAGCACAAAAAATGGGTGCCGAGAAGGGTTTTGCCGTTGACACGACCAAAAATGGCGAACTATTCAATGAGGATAATTTAAAACAATATTCCGCCATTATATTTTTAAGTACGACCCTTAATGTACTCAATGGTAAACAAGAAGCCGCTTTCGAACGGTATATTCAAGCGGGTGGCGGATTTGTCGGTATTCATTCCGCCGCCGATACAGAATATGACTGGGGGTGGTAAACTAAATTGGTAGGGGCACAGTTTCAAAGCCATCCGGCCGGTACACCCGAAGCCGATTTCATTATCACGGACCAGAATTTTATTGCGACAGAGTATTTTACCGACTCAGTTTGGCACAGGACCGACGAACTATACAATTATAAAAATATAAACCCCGATGTCAATGTGATTATGACGGTTGACGAATCGACCTACGAGGGAGGCGAAAATGGCGATTATCACCCCATAGCATGGTACCATGAATTCGATGGGGGAAGGGCGTTTTATACCGGTGCTGGGCATACCAACGAAACTTTTTCTGACGAAAACTTTCTAAAACACCTTTGGGGGGGGATTCAATACGCGATAGGTGAAAACCAGAAATTAGACTATGTCAAAGCGAAGACCCAAATACCGCCCGATCTCGACCGCTTTTCCAAAAAACAATTGGTCCAAGGTGAGTTCTTTGAGCCTATCGAAATGACCGTACTTCCGAATAATGACGTACTTGTAGCCCAAAGAAGGGGAGAAATAATGCATTACGATGCAGCAACCCAAGAATTAAAGCAAGTCGCCTTGTTGCATGTCTATGACAAGACCTTGCGAACCAAAGGCGTAAATGTTGAAGAGGGTTTGATGGGCCTTCAGAAAGACCCCGATTACGAAACCAATCACTGGGTCTATGCTTATTTTAGCCCTACAGGAGATAATTGGGTCAATAGATTATCTCGATTTAAGTTTAAGGATGGCGTCTTTGATATAGCCTCTGAACAAGTAATTCTTGATGTTGATTCGCAACGTGAAATTTGTTGCCATACCGGAGGCTCCATTGCATTTGGTCCTGATAATCTATTATATCTTTCCACAGGAGATAACTCAACACCATTCAATGATAAGAGTTCCAAATATGTGCTCAATGGCTATGGCCCTATAAATGATCTGCCCGGTAAAGAACAGTATGATGCTAGGCGTTCTTCAGGAAACACGAACGATTTGCGTGGTAAAATAATCCGTATAAAAGTAAAAGAGGATGGTAGTTATGACATTCCAGAAGGTAACTTATTTGCGGAAGGCACTGCCAAAACACGGCCGGAAATCTATACCATGGGACATCGTAACCCGTATCGAATTTCGGTGGACCCGAAAAAGGGCTATGTGTATTGGGGCGATGTTGGCCCCGATGCCCGTGAAGATAAATTTGAGACTCGCGGTACCAGGGGTTATGATGAAGTAGGCCAGGCGAGAGCGGCGGGCAATTTCGGATGGCCATTATTTGTGGGCGATAATCAACCTTATGTAGATTTTGATTTCGAAACTGGGGAAAGCGGTATAACCTTTGATCCTGCAAAACCAATCAATGATTCAAGAAATAATACCGGCCTTCGTGAATTGCCAGCGGCCCAACCAGCCATGGTATTTTACCCGTACGCCGATATAAAAGATTTTCCGCAGGTGGGTTCAGGTGGTAGAAATGCCATGGCGGGGCCGACCTATTATTCCGATTTGTATATAAATGGCGGTGGTCTTCCCGATTACTTTGACGGAAAGGTAATTATCTACGATTGGATACGCGGCTGGATGAAAGCCGTATCACTATTCGAAGATGGAACTTTCAATAAAATGGAACCTTTTGCATCGGACATCGAAGTGAACAGTCTTATCGACATGGAAATGGGTCCCGATGGAAGGCTTTATCTGTTGGAGTATGGTAGCGGATGGTACACCAAAAATGATGATTCTTCTTTGAGTTATATTGAATACAACGGTGGTAATCGACCACCGATTATCGATAATATGATCGTTGACAAGACCTCGGGAAAATTACCGCTCACCGTTACTGCGAAGATAAAAGTAAGGGACCGTGAAAACGATACCATGAGTTATGTTTGGGATTTGGGCAATGGTGAAACCCAAAATACCAAAACTCCTGAGATTTCATATACCTATGTCGATGCAGGGAAGTATAAAATCTCTGTTGAAGTGAATGACGCTAAAAACGACTCCGCCCAAAGTGATGCGGTTTCCATTGTTGCCGGAAACTCGAAACCGGAAGTAAGCATCGATTTGAAAGGTGGAAATTCTTCCTTTTTTACGGAAGGTGTTCCGGTGAAATATTTAGTGTCGGTGACCGATGCCGATGGGGGAACTATAGATGAATCGAATGTTTTTGTCTCGGTAGATTATTTGGAAAGTCTTGACGAAGTCAATAAGTCCCTCGGCCACCAACAGGTATCCGCCGCAGTTATGGGGAAAGCATTGACACAAGGCATGGATTGTAAAACTTGCCATAAGGAGGCCGAAGCTTCCATAGGTCCGAACTACAGAGATGTTGCTAAAAAGTATCAAAAAGTGTCCAGTGCAAAGGCCTATCTAGAAAAGAAAATAGTCTACGGTGGTGCAGGTGTATGGGGCGAAGTCAATATGCCCGCCCACCCGAACATCACCAAAGATGAAACCCGACAAATTGCCGAGTATATTATGTCATTGGCCGAAAGTTCGGTAAAACTCAAATCCTTGCCCATTTCGGGAACAATAAAACCACAGCCCGTTAAAGGAGCAAACGTAATGGTCATCACAGCAAGTTACACCGATAATGGAGCGGAAGGTGCTATTCCGTTAACAGGTGTAAAGTCAGTGGCTTTGCAAGCGAAGTAGTAGCTGCAAACATCTGTTAGGCTTTTATGTAGATTATTATCTTGGCACATAAAAAAGGGGTTTGGTTTTAAAAAGCACCTCCCTTTTTTGCCTTAAGCCCGCTCTTAAAATACTCCACAGGCCCGGCTCCGGGATTGGCAGGCTTCAAGAAGTTATATTTTTTATCTATTGGGGGATGTGGGCCCAATATCAGCCAGACCCGGTTCGATTTCAGTATAAAGCATCGTCAATTCGTTTAGTTTCTCTGGAGAATTAGAAGCCAAATTATGTAGTTCGGTCGGATCTTCTTTGATATTATATAGTTCCCAATCACCACCATTGAGGCGAACAATTTTATAATTTCCACTTCTGAACATTCGAAACCTGTCAAGGCCGGAAATAAAGTAATCGGGTTCTTCGCGTTGTTCACCCTTAAAGATAGGAAGCAACGATTGTCCATTTAGCGGTAATGTAGAATAGCCGTTGATGGAATCGGGATACGAAGCTCCCAAAATATCCAGAAAAGTAGGTGCAATATCTACTACATGGCCTGGTTGATGTGTAAAGCTGTTCGGAGCAATTTTATCCGGCCAATACGCAATAAAGGGCGTATGACTGCCACCTTCATGGCCACATTGTTTGTACTGCCTGTAGGGCGTGTTGCCTAAATTGGCCCAAGTACTTCTTAAGCTCCAATACGAATTTGCTGGACCGGGTTGCACGTCTTTTATTTTGTTTGTGTAAAATGGGCATGAACCGTTATCAGCCAAAAAGAGAACGAGTGTGTTATCCAGCTTTCCGCTTTCTTTTAATTTGTCCAGCACCCGACCTATATTTTGATCCATGCGGTCTATCATGGCCGCGTAAACTGACATCTCTAAATCAAGCGAATCTTTTTCTATATCGGAAAGCCCTTCCCAAGGATAGTAATCTGTGTAGCTCGGCACTAATGGCCCTCTTGAGGTATTCAGGTTTCCTTCCGGCGGGCTTAGATCGGTATTCTCTGGGAGTACCTCTAATTGCTGCATTTTTTGAAAGCGCTCTTGCCGTAAGGCATCCCATCCCCTTAGGTATTTTCCTCTATACTTCGCGATATCTTCCGGTCTCGCTTGCAGAGGGTAATGTGCCGAATGGTAGGGGAGGTACAGAAAAAAGGGATTATCCTCTTGAAATGTATCCTCAAGCCAGTCGATGGCATAATCGGTTATAAAGTCCGTCTTGTACATAGGCTTCTGCCTGTGCGCTATAGCATCTGGTTTTATCTGTTTTCCATCCAAATAAAAAGGGCGTTCGAAACTTCCGCTCGGCGGTAAAAAATATTCCGTGGTTGCCCAAAAATAAAAAGACTTGTCAAAAACGTTCTCCGCTTTACAATAGTCTGGCACCCAATTATCGAAATGCTCCTTTCCGCTCATGATATTCGTGTAACCGGCATTTTTGGTAAGCTGGGCCAAATGTACGGCCCCATTCCCTCCGCTATACAAGCCTGTCAATAATGACGATCTCGTGGGATTACATTTCGCCATATTGTAAAAAGTGGTGAAACGGAGCCCCTGCTGGGCAAGAAAGTCTATGTTGGGTGTCTTGATTTCACTGCCATAAGCACCGATATCGGAAATGCCGATATCATCTGCCATAATCAAAACAATATTGGGCTTTTGAATAACCTTTTCCAGTTTTTTAGCATCGTTTTCGGCACATGAAGACAACAAAGCTACTATGAATAAACAATAAAAAAAGTTGCAGAATGACCGATACTTCATGATGTAATTTTTTGCGTGGGATAGACGATATGATCGAATTATATGATTATCTCAAAATTTACTGCATCAGTTTGCTATCGATATAATAATTTATATCTACCGTAAGTGTCGATACATCTCCTTTCATTGCAAGGGTACTCCAGTCCGCGGTTGGGGAAAGGGAATGCACCTTACGATCTACCGTAATTTTAATGGGCATATCAAATCCATCAACCACATTGGCATACCTGAATTTTAACGAATCACCATCGGTTTTATATTCAAGAACAGGAATCTTGGCAGTTCTTAGATATTGATCGAAAACTTTCGAAAGGTCCATTCCGGATTTTTCTGACATGTAGTCCTCTATTTGTTTTGTGGTTACGGTCTGATGGTAAAACTCTTTGTTCAGGCCTCGCAAAATTTGCCGCCACTTTTCATCATCGCCCACTAATTGTCGAATGGTATGCAACATATTCGCTCCTTTGTAGTACATATCTTTCGATCCTGTGGCATTTACATCGTACGGCGCGATTATGGGTTTGTCGTTCACGATTTTTGCCCGTGTACCGATAACATAATCTGCGGAGGCTTCTTTACCATGATGATAATTCAGGAAAATGTTTTCCGAATAGGCGGTAAAGCCTTCATGTATCCACATGTCGGCCATATCTTTGTACGTAATGTTATTGGCGAACCATTCATGGCCAGCTTCATGAATGATCAAAAAGTCGAATTTTAGTCCCCAGCCTGTACCGGAAAGATCTTTGCCGAGATAACCTTTCATATACTTATTTCCATAAGTGACAGAACTTTGATGTTCCATACCGAGATAAGGTACTTCGACCAGTTTAAAACTGTCCTCATAAAAAGGGTAGGGGCCAAACCAATGTTCAAAGGCCTTCATCATCAATAGGGCATCTTTGAAATGTACCTTGGCTTTTTCGAGATTATAGCTTAAAACATAATAATCCATGTCCAGAGTGCCTTTTTCACCCTCGTAATTCTCGCCAAAATAAGCATAGTCGCCAATATTGATATTCACACCGTAGTTGTTGATGGGGTTCGATACGAACCAATAAGAGGTATTGGTAGCTTTATCTATTTTTCTAAGTCTTCCGTTGGAGACATTCATAAGCCCTTTAGGGGCTTTGACACTAATCTGCATACTGTCGACTTCATCGTACATGTGGTCTTTGTTGGGCCACCAAACACTTGCGCCCAGACCCTGGTTCGAAGTGGCAACAAAGTCTTTGCCGTTATCGTCTTTTTTCCAAGAAAAACCACCGTCCCATGGCGCACGGACCGCCTCTCTCGGATGCCCGGAATACTTCACGATAATCTCATTGAACTCACCCTTTTTTTGAGGTTTTTCGAGTTGTACAAAATGGGCGTTACCATTGTGTTCGACTTTCAACGCTATACCGTCTTGGGTAACTTTTTCAATTTTCAGTGGAGTTTGCAAATCGACTTGAAGCACTTGCTTGGGTTCAAGCACTTTATAGCGAATGGTATTACTGCCTGAAATAAACTTCTTTTCAGGGTCGACATCAACGTAAAGATCATAATAATTAAGGTCCCACCATTCACGCTCAGGGGTGATACTGCCGCGCAGCGTGTCTTGTTCGGTAAATTCTTGACAATAAAATGTGGAAGTAAACGTCACTGCTGCAACTAAAAAAAGATATTTCATCTTCATATTGTTTAAGGTACTATACAAGAAATGGCAAATTCTAAAACTTTGAACAGCAATCTGTGTTTGTACAATTTTAGCGAATTATTCCATTCGGAAAAACTACAGGGCTTTCAAACCCATTTTTTCCAACAGCGGAGATTCCAAAGAAAAAATTATCGATGACCACGCCTTCTAAGGTGTATTGGGTCGCATCGTTTATATAACGACTATAATCCCAAGTAGGCGAAGTTGTATCCCTCCAATAAATTTTATACGCTACAGAGCTCCATTGCAATTTTGCGGAAGCTTCTACGATTCCACCAATATTAACTGCCGCCGGTGAAGGCGGAGCCCATGCCAGCGAAGCCAAATTAATGGCGTTTACTGCGGTCAGTTTTTTAGCGTAATCAAAATTGACGTGCTCTAATTTGTCTCCGTATTTAATCCCGTTTTCGGTTCTGATGTCCTGATGTTGTTGTGTGTAATTCTCATGAGCCTCCATAATGCGGATGCCCGCAAAACCTTCATCATTGAATGGGCGGTGGTGTCCTCCGCGACCAAAACGGTCTAGTCGGTAAATAAGCATCGGGTTCATTTCGGGCATATAAGTCTTAGTGGTTTTATGCACATAACGTGCCAATTGTCGAGAAATACCATCGACCTCACCGCCGTAAAACCGCCTCGCTTTACGCTCCCTTTCCGTTTCGGTAGGGGGCACAGGTTCGGAAAATATCCTGAAATCGACATTGCTGATGATTCCATCAACGCCTTTGATGTTACCGATCATATCGTTGTTGAGAATACCGATAATTTCCCAATCGTTTTCCTTAGCGTGGGCGGCCAGTCCTTTGCCGCCGTAAAGGCCTTGTTCTTCACCTGAAAGTCCAACAAAAATAATACTGTTCTCAAAATCATATCTTGAAAGTGCTCTTGCAGCTTCCAAAGTGCCTGCCATCCCACTTGCATTATCATTGGCACCAGGAGAATCTGAAGAAAAATTATTAGGGTCACTGACCCTAGAATCGATATCCCCACTCATAATGATATAGCGGTTCGGGTATTTTGTTCCGCGCTTTACCGCAACTACATTGACCACCCAAACATCCTTTGTAATTCGGTCGTTATCCCCTTTTTTGATGAGGTCTTTTTGATAAGAAACCTCCAAACAACCGTTACAAGTTTTTGAGGTTTTTTCGAATTCCGTTTTTATCCAACGTCCTGCAGCACCGATACCGCGAGTCTGAGAAACAGTATCGCTTAAGGTATGTCGCGTTCCAAAATTAGCTAGTTTGGTAATGTCGGCTTCGATACGTTCTGCAGAGATAGCCTCTATAATCTCATAGATACGCCTATCGGTCTGTGAAAAGGCAGCCATAAAACTTAAGAATACTAAACTAAAAAACAATTTATTCATTCTTGGGCAGTCATTTTTTCTTAGTTCGAAGGCTTAAAAGGCCCATTATCGGCCCGATAGCCAATATAACAAAAAGATAGGTCGAATTTAGTATATCGGTCAAAAACGAAAGTAATTGAATGCTCAGAATACTGATTGCGAACCCGATGCAGTTTACAAGGGTCAGTGCGGTTCCTTTTAGTTCAGTGGGAACGACCGAAGCGACCATACTCGAAAACTGTGGTGAATCTGCTGTTACGGCCATACCCCACAAAACAAATGCCGTAAGAAAAATGTTTGGGGAAAATGAAAATAGCACAGGGGAAATCAAGCAAAATGTGCCCGATATGACTAACGAAACCACCGCCACATTTTTACTGCCGTGACGAAGGGAAAGGTGGCCTCCCAAAATACAGGAAACACCACCAACCACAATAATAATAGATGCCCATAGCGGAACGAAGAGCTCGTGACTACCGTAACTATTGAACGTATGTATTGCGAAAGGTACAAAGCCCCAAAAAGCGTAAAGTTCCCACATATGGCCGAAATAGCCAAAAGCTGCCTTTCTGAAACTTGGAATTTTGAACAATTCGTGGCCTGCCCGCAACCGTAATTTTTTACTAGGTTTTCTATAAGGTCCGTTGGGTATCAAAGACCACAGGAGTAAACCACCCATTGCTGCAAGTACTGATGTCGTCTTGATGACGGATTCAAAGTCATTGCCGAATTCAAGACTTTTTATCAAATAAGGAAATGCCTTGCCGAACACAAGTGCACCTACAAGATAGCCTAACGCTTTTCCGAGTCCTCTTTCATAGTAATCGGCAGCAATTTTCATTCCTACCGGATAGATTCCCGCCAAGAAAAAGCCAGTACCGAACCGGGCGGTCAACAAACCGCTTTTTGAAATGTTATCGGTCAATAGTACCATGTTGCATGAGGCGGCCAAAAGAGCGCAGACCAAAAATACTTTTGATGGTGAAAAGCGATCGACGATCATTAAAAGGGCAAAAGTCAATGTGCCTACTATGAATCCAAGCTGCACCGATGAAAGAATATAACCGATGAGCTCCGTTCCAAAACCCGTTTTGACCGCTAGTTCATCAACAACGGAATTGCCCGTAAACCAAACCGATGTACAGGCAAATTGCGATAAGATGATGACGGGTAGAATATGTTGGCGTGGCTCCAATTTGACTATCGAATAAAGGTGACCTTGGCGATTTTACCGTTTTTTACCTCATAAATAGCAACGGCGCTGAAAGTGGCACCGTTTGCAGTTACTTTCTCTTTATCGATAACCTTATTGCCGATAACGATTCGGTTTTTTATTTCGCATTTGAGGTCGGGAGTCGAATTAAAAAAATTGGCGTAGTTCTCGCGCATTTTTTCTTTTCCCGTGTAATTTAGTTCGTTCGGAAAATTAAAGACCTGCACATCGTCTGAATATGTATGTAGAAACGCATCGATATCACGGGCATTATAGGCATCGAGCTGATTTTGAACAATACCTGCCGCTGACTGTTCGACCACTAATGAAAGATATTTGCCGTTCGGGCTTACCGCTATGCGACTAATATTGTTAATGCCTTTTTTTTCCAAGCGAAGAAAACGGCCCCATTCATTTTTGGTTTCGGGGTTGATTTCCATTAATATCTTATTGTTCGCCGCTATTATGACATCCTTGCCCAACCAGCATATATCATCAATATTTTCGAACATTTTGGTTATTTTTTTGACATCTCCCGTATTTGGGTTCAAGCTTCGAATTTCCCAATCTTCATTTTCTTTGCTGATAAAGCTGATCAAATTGGAGTCGGGAATTCTGTGCAGCGACCGCCCCACGTTTTTTTGAATAGTGCGATGCGTGCCGTCTGTCAGGTTGGAAATCACCAAATCTAGCCGATCATCTTCGGCCACTGACGAAATCACCATATTTGGATTATACCATACATGATAGGCCACCTTTATGTCTTTGAGTAGCTCGGTATAGTTGCCGTCCCAAACGGAGTATTCATACAGCCGCTGGAGTCCGGTAGAATCCAAACGAATGGCCGAAGCCGCATTTCTGCCAGGAATCTTTAAAGGTGAGTATTCACTACCTTGTGGCGTATCGGTGACCCATATACGTTTGCCCGAATCGATATCGTACTTGGCGATGTCGGTTTGGCCGTTTCTTGTGGATGAGAATAAGATTGTATTTCCATCGTAAAAAGAGGGCTGATTGTCATAGCCTTCGTTGTTCGATATGTTGCGCGGCTTTACAATTTCCGTTTTTCTATCTACTGTTTTAATATCAAATAGATATACCTCGGTATTTGTCTGTGCATAAACACTTATGGTCAGAAGAAACAATATGGTGGTGAAGCTAGTTTTCATCAAGGTTGTTTTCGTCGTAAGATATGCGGATAAAGGCAAAAAAGTTTGTAGGTTCAGAAAATAATTATGCTTTGCTAGGTCTTTTTATTTGGTAAAACGATTTAGCAAATTACGCACATTTTTAATACTGTCTATATAGTACCGTGCCTGTGTTTTTTGCCGCCCAACTTTAACGGTAACGGCGGTTTCAGGCAGTTCTTGAAACATGAATTCATCTGTCCAGTCATCGCCGATAGCGAATACAAAATCATATTCAGCCTCGGCGTAAACCCGCATCGCGGCCCTGCCTTTGTTTACATTACTGCTTTTGATTTCCATAACCTTATTACCGTTCAGAACGCTAAGGTCATCTGTGCCAATAAGGCTGGTGAGCACAGTACTAAGTTCAGAAGCACGTTTTTGTCCGAAATCAGGATCGGTGTTTCGGTAATGCCAGGCCAATGAATAGTTTTTTTCTTCGACAAAACTTCCTGGGGTACGATCTACAAACGATTCAAGCACAGGTTGTATCTTTTCCATCCAATCCTTTTTTACGTTCTCCAACATCCGGAACTCCTCTCCATCCTTTGATATCCATACTCCGTGCTCCGCGATCATATTATATTTTTTTGGAAGGAACCATTTGCTAAAGGTCTCTTTATCGCGACCACTAATCAAGTACATATCCGTATTTTCCAGGGCCTTAATCCGGTCTAGAAGATCGTAAAGTTCTTCATCGGGACTCGCCTTTTGTGGGTCTTTATGAAACCCGGCCAAGGTGCCGTCGTAATCTATAAACAATAACCGTTTTTTCGAAGACTTAAAATCTTTCGTAATCGTATTCATCAAATCAACGGACAAACGCCGAGACACATATGTAAAATCTTTTTCTTTTTGATCTAAGAGCGAATTCATAAAATCGTTGGCCCATTTTTCCACATTATAACGCTCCAACCTCTTCTGCAAGATTGTATTACGGCGTTGTTGTTCTGCTTTAGGCATGGTAATGGCCTCTTTTAACGCATCGGCTATTTGCTCGAAGTTGTTGGGGTTGATCAATAAAGATTCGTTCATTTCGTTGGCCGACCCTGCCATTTCACTTAAGATCAACACCCCCGTTTTATCGGTTCGGGTCGCAATATATTCCTTTGCTACCAAGTTCATTCCATCGCGTAAGGGAGTTAGCCAAGCAATATCACTTGAAGTATAGAGGTCGATGAGATTTTCAAAGGGCATAGATCGATAGAAATACCAGATGGGTGTCCAGCTGACGGTAGAGAACTCACCATTGATACGGCCCACGAGTTCATCGATTTCTTTCTTTAACAATTGATATTGTGGCACGTTCGATCGCGATGGAACGGCCAAAACAATCAATCGCACCTTTTCTTTATACTGGGGATATTTATTCAGAAAATATTCGAAAGCATAGAGACGTTTTGCAATTCCTTTGCTGTAATCCAGTCGGTCGATGGATAAGAAAAATTTTGCCTCGGGATCTGCTTTTTTATGGGTGTCGAGTCGTTGTTGTAATTCAGATTGTTGTTTTTTACTCTTCTCGGAATGCTCTTTTGCCGCATCACTGAATTTTTCGTAATCGATGCCCATGGGGAAAGAATCTACTTTGATGACCCTATCTTCCAAATAAATATCATTGAAACTTACTTCAAGGCCCAATAACCTTCTTACCGAACTTAAAAAATGCCGTTCATAGTCATAAGTGTGAAACCCAATCAAATCAGATCCTAATAAACCCCTTAGCACTTCTTCGCGCCAAGGTAGGGTGCGGAATATTTCATAAGAGGGAAATGGTATGTGCAAAAAGAATCCTATTGATATATTTGGCCGTTCTTTACGCACCATCTGAGGAACTAACATTAGCTGATAGTCGTGAACCCAGACGATATCGTCTTCACCCGCTTTTTCTAAAATCGCATCTGCAAATTTCTGGTTCACTTTTTTATAGGTATCCCAACTGTCGAGTTCAAATTCCGAGTACTCCAAAAAATAATGAAACAACGGCCAGATGGTACGGTTACTAAAGCCATAATAAAATCCATCAACTTCGTTAGAATTCAAATTAACTTTTGATGAGCCATGCTTTGCTAGGGCCTCATCGATTTTTGGGGCCAATTCTTCGGGAATCTCTTCATCGGTCAGTCCACTCCAGCCAATCCATAGACTATCGCCTCCGGTATGTACAGACTTCATTCCCGTTGCCAAACCACCGACACTGGGTACGGCCGTAATTTCGCCATTGCTAATTTGTAACTGAACAGGGAGTCTATTTGAGATTATGATAGTTTTACCCATAAATAGGAGATTTTGCTTTGATTTGAACTTTATTTCTCTAAATTTCGGCAAAAAGAAGGGCAATAGCAATTGTATGCCTTAATGAATAAGAAATAATATTGAATGGATAATTTAGACTACGGAATAATAGGTAATTGTAGGAGTGCAGCCTTGATATCGAAAACAGGAAACATCGAATGGTGTTGTTTGCCTGAATTTGATTCATCTTCTGTATTTGCAAAACTATTGGACGAAGAAATAGGAGGTAGCTTCGATATCATTGTCGATGAAAATTATACTATAAAACAGCGTTATAAGAAGCATACGGCTGTGTTGATTACCCACTTTTCAGATGGGGAGAATAGTTTTGAGATTCGTGATTTTATGCCTAGGTACCGTAAAGAGGGAGGTGGCTATAATTCCCCACCGGAAGTAGTCCGTTTCATTAAATATATTTCTGGGAAGCCCAAGTTCAAGGTGAAATACGACCCTAAGTTGGAATATGCAAAAGGAAAGACCAAAACTTTTGTCAAAAATAATTTTGTGGTAAGTCTGACCAAAGGAGAAAAATTCGACACCTTTTTTCTCTATACTTCTTTCAATAAAAACGCCGTTGTCGAAGGGCGGGAAATAGAATTGAACGATGATGGTTTCTTTTTGTTGGGGTACAATGAGAAAATCTTTAAGCCAACTACGCGTAAAGTATACACCGAGCTAGAACGTACCAAAGTGTATTGGTTGAATTGGAGCAGTAAAACACCGACCTACAAAAAATATAATGCGCAAATTAGCCGTAGCGCCATTACTTTAAAGCTTTTGAGCTATGATAAGACAGGTGCTGTTCTGGCAGCGGCAACCACTTCCTTGCCTGAGACTATTGGCGAAGTGCGTAATTGGGACTACCGTTTCTGTTGGATTCGTGATGCTTCAATGGTAATTAAAGTTATCGGGCAGTTAGGGCATAAAAATGTGGCTCGACGGTATCTGCAATTTATTGTCGATTTGATTCCTGATAAGGACGAGAAGCTACAAATCATGTACGGAATCAATCGTGAAAAGAAATTGACCGAAAAAACACTAGACCATCTTAGTGGTTATAAGGGTTCAAAGCCAGTCCGGGTGGGCAATGCCGCTTATAAACAAAAGCAAAATGATATTTATGGAATTTTGATGGATGTCATTTACGAGCAATTGCATCAATATTCAAATGATATCGAAAACGGTGAGGAACTTTGGGGCATTACCAAAGGGATTGTTTGGATAGTTTCCAATCACTGGAAGGAAGCAGATAAGGGCATATGGGAATTTAGAGCAGAAGACCGTCACTTTACATTTTCAAAAGTATTATGCTGGGTAGCTGTTGACCGTGCGATTAAAGTCGCCCGTATTCTCAGAAAAACAAGAAAACTTGAAAAATGGACGCAGCTCGAACAAGAAATCAAAAAGGATATTCACGACCATGCATGGAATGATGAAGTAAATGCTTTTACGCAATCATATGGATCGAAAGATTTAGATGCTTCGGTACTCCTCATGGAGTCTTACGGATTTATTCACGCAAAAATGCCAAAATTCGTCAGCACCGTAAAAGCCATTGAAAAGGAATTAAGTAATGACGGATTATTATATCGTTACAAGAATGAAGATGATTTCGGATTGCCTTCATCCTCCTTTACAATCTGTACGTTTTGGTTCATCAATAGCCTCTTTAAAATTGGAGAGGAAGAAAAAGCAATGAAGCATTTTGATAAATTATTGACTTATAGTAATCATTTAGGTTTATTTAGTGAAGATATTGATTTTAAGACGAAAAGACTCCTAGGAAACTTTCCTCAAGCATATTCTCACCTGGCGCTGATTCAATGTGCTATTAACTTTTCGAACAAGGAAGGTGAAGAACAGGTTTTAGATGCTATGCGAGAATAGTAGTACCCAAGAGTGGAATTAAAGGATTCCAATTTGAAAGGGGACAAAGGGGGGTGTTCTAATGATTGGAAAGTTGCATGCTTTCAGCAATGGCTTTCATTTTTACTATCAGCTTTTTCAAATGCCCCTCAGTAGTAAACGGATTCATAATCGTGGTTCGCAAATAGTGTATTCCTCTTAATTTTGTCTGAACGATATAAAATTCTCCATCTTCCAATAACTCTTGACGTATCTGTAAGTTGGTTTCGTTTAATGCTATTGTCTCCATTGTGGGGTTTACAAAACGAAAACAAACGATGTTGGCCATGGGCTGTATGGCCAATTCGAAGTCGGGGTCATTTTCTATAAGTTCTGCAAAGCGACTGCCCAAATCATATTGATTGGTAACATAGCCTTCAAAAATCTGCTCCCCGTATATTTTAAGTATAGTGTACCAATGAATACTCATCATAGTCTTGGTATACTCAAAAGTACGTTTGGCCAAATTATACCAATCTTCGCCATCGGACTGGACCAAAAGATAATCTGCTTTTTGGCTAAAGGTCGCATGTGAATTATTGCCGTCTCTAAAGAGTAGGGCAGTGGTAATAGTAGGCATGAGCATCATTTTGTGTCCGTCTATCACCACAGAATCTGCGTGCTCGATTCCTTTTACGGTATGTTTATACTTTTCGGAAAATATAGCCGCACCGCCATGCGCCCCGTCTACATGGAACCAAATATTGTATTTTTGGGCAAACTGGGCAATGGTTTCAAGATTATCGTAAGATCCCGTGGCAGTGGATGGAGCACTCCCCACTAGCGCAAAAACTTGTATTCCGTCATCAGTTGCACGCCGATATTGAATTTCTAGCTGCGAAGCATCCATGGAAAAATCGTCTTTCGTTGAAATTCTTATAATCCCATTTTCTCCTAGCCCCATAATCTTCGCGGCGCGATCAACACAGTAGTGGGCCTCTTCGCTGACCATAATGCCCAAGGGCTTTTTGTAGCCATCGTTCCAGGCATCATCCGCCACTTTCGCTTTTCTTGCGGATAGTAATGCAGTTAGATTCGCCAGAGTTCCACCAGAGGTCAAAAAGCCTCTTGAATTTGAATTGTAACCAACCTTATGGCAAAGTAAATCGGTTACGATGCGTTCCATGGCTGTAGGTGACATACCCATTTCGTATACGGCCATTCCGTTGTTCAGCAATGCACTAATCATGGATGTTAGAGCGGTAATTGGAGCAGTAGGCGTAACTTGATGCCCAATACATTTTGGACTGTGGACATGCGTCGTGCGCTCAAGTATTTTTGAAAATAGGGTGTTTTCATCGCCATCCTTTAAATAAGTCTTCCAAAATTCATGCTCATCTTCAGGAATGTTCCACGTAATGGTCTTTTCCGACCTGTTGTTCAGGTTTTCCTCTAAATGGTCTGCCAATTGGTCAATAAGCTCGTGCCCCCGTTTTCTAAAGTCTTCTGGGTCGTAAGCTAATTTTAAAACATTGATATCCATTTGCCTAAAGTAAACTCTTGAGCAATGGAAAACAATAGCTCTTCAAAAATGGCAATAAGTATTAAAGCCTCTTTTATAAACTTATATTCCCTACAAGCTGCAAATTGACCCATGTTTATTAATTTTGAAATATTGGTTAAAACTCTATTATCATGAAATTAAAACTAGCATTAAGTAGTTTCATCATCATCGCTTTACTTTGGTCATGTAAGGAAAAAGTTAATGAAGAAAAGGCCTTGGTGAAACAAAAGCAGCAATTTGAGTATCTCGTAGATCAGTTCGCTGATGTACGCATTTTACGCTATCAAATACTCGGTTTTGAAGAACTTTCTAGAAAAGAAAAAGAACTCGTCTATTATTTGACTCAGGCTGGCCTAGCCGGTCGGGATATTATGTGGGACCAAAATTATCGCTATAACCTTAAAATACGTGGTGCGCTAGAAAATATTTATACTTCTTTCGAAGGTGATAAGACTACTGAAGAATGGAAAGCGTTTGAGAGCTATTTGAAACGGGTATGGTTTTCCAACGGTATACACCATCATTATTCTAATGATAAACTTAAGCCTGAATTTTCATCAGATTACCTGACCTTCCTTTTAAATGAGTCCAACACCGAATTAAAAGGTGAAGCATTTGATGTCATTTTCAATGACAAGGACAATAAAAAAGTCAATAAGAAAAAAGGAGTGGATAACGTTGCATCGTCAGCGATTAATTTTTATGACTGGACCCTAACGGATGCAGATGTTGAGGCCTTTTATAAGACTGCTGACAAAGGCCCTAAAAATAGACATATTGAAGTCGGTTTGAATTCGAAATTAAGTAAAGAAAACGGCAAATTAGTAGAGAAAATATGGAAGTCTGGAGGAATGTACGGAGAAGCCATTGATGAAATGATAAAATGGCTAGAAAAAGCCAAAGGTGTGGCGGAAAATGAGAAACAAGCTACGGCCTTGGGCTTGTTGATTGATTATTACAAAACTGGTGATTTATACGTTTGGGATGATTACGCAATTGCATGGGTCAATACCACGGAGGGTAACATTGATTGGATTAACGGGTTTATTGAAGTTTATAACGATCCTAAGGGATATAAAGGCTCCTACGAAAATATTGTTCAAATTAAAGATTTCGAAATGTCGAAGCAAATGGAGGTTTTGTCAGAAAACGCACAATGGTTTGAAGACAATGCTCCTTTAATGAAAGCCCACAAGAAGAACAACGTAGTAGGCATTTCGTACAAAACAGTAAATGTGGCGGGTGAAGCAGGTAATGCATCGCCAAGTACCCCAATTGGGGTAAATCTGCCCAATAATAACTGGATTCGTCAAGAGCATGGTAGTAAATCCGTCTCTTTGGGTAATATTATCGATGCTTATAATAATGCTGGAGGAAGCGGCAGATTAAAGGAGTTTACTCATGATTCTATAGAACTGAAACTGGAAGAAGAGTATGGCAAACTTGCAGACAAATTGCATACAGCATTACATGAAGTAATCGGTCATGCTTCTGGCCAAATAAACCAGGGCATCGGTCAGCCAAAAGAAACCCTTAAGAACTATGCTTCAACAATGGAAGAAGGTAGGGCAGATTTAGTAGGGCTATATTATTTAATGGACCCCAAGTTAGAGGAAATTGGTTTGGTCGATGATTGGGAAGAAATTGGTAAAGCAGCATACGATGGTTATATCAGAAATGGATTGATGACCCAATTGATAAGAATCGAGCTAGGAGATGATATAGAGGAAGATCATATGGTGAACCGGCAATGGGTTTCAGCTTGGGCCTTTGAAAAAGGAAAGAACGCTAATGTTATTGAAAAAGTTTCTCGTGATGGCAAAACCTATTACAACATAAATGACTATGCCAAACTTCGCGAACTGTTCGGAGTGTTGCTAAAGGAAACACAACGAATAAAATCTGAAGGAGATTTTAGGGCTGCTCAAGATTTGGTCGAGGGTTACGGCGTAAAAGTAGATCAGAAATTACATGTGGAAATCTTGAAACGCAACAAGCAGTTTAAATCTGCCCCCTATAGTGGGTTCGTAAACCCCATTTTGGTTCCTGAAACCAATGATGATGGTCAAATCACTGATGTTAAGATCGTTCAGGCCAAGAGTTTTGAAGCCCAGATGTTAGAGTACACAGATAAATATAGTTTTCTAATCAAGAAGGATTAAAGCACCATCTGGGCCTATTCCTTTTACTTACGGCTAGGATATTCTCTTTTGCATAAACAAAAAAACCGTTCACCAATGGTAAACGGTCTTTCCTTCTGTCTCAGAAATTATCTGAACTAGTCAAAGGTATATCCGTTGTCCGCAGCTACTTTATCCGCAATTTGCGTACGCAAAGCTATTACGTTCGGGTTATTGGTATATTTTGTAAATCGTTTTAGACCCATTAACATCATTCGCTGCTCGTCGCCCTCTGCAAAAGAGATGATAGCTTCCTTCCCTTTCTGGATTACGGTTTCTGTGGCATTGTAAAGGTACAAACGCGACATTGCTATTTGAGTAGCCTGGGCATCCTCCCCAAAACGTTTCGCATTTTTCTCGGTTCTTAGAATAGTGCTTTCGGCCATGTAGGCTTCAATAAGAATATCGGAAGCGGCCAACATCAATTGCTGGTGTTTTTCCAATTCCGGACCGAACTTCTGTACCGCACTTCCTGCAACCATTAAGAATACTTTTTTAAGTCTAGCCAATAAATCTTTTTCCTCGGCAAATAACTGTGAAAAGTCTGGGGCATCGAAGGAGGGAATTCCCATCAATTCTTCACCGACTGCAGTTGCGGGACCCAAAAGGTCAACATGGCCTTTCATCGCTTTTTTGACCAACATACCCACGGTCAACATGCGGTTGATTTCGTTAGTACCTTCATAGATACGGGCGATACGGGCATCACGCCAAGCTTTTTCCATTGGGGCATCGGCACTGTAACCCATTCCCCCAAAAATCTGAACGCCTTCATCGGCCGTGTTTTGTATATCTTCCGAGACGGCCACTTTTAGAATGGAGCACTCAATGGCATACTCCTCAACACCTTTTAATTCGGCCTCTTGGTGGGAATTGCCTTTGGTTTGTCGGATAGCAATTCTATCCTCGATATTTTTTGCTGCACGATAACAGGCCGAATCACCGGCATAAGCACTTGTCGCCATGTTGGCTATTTTCGATTTGATTGCTCCAAAGTTTATTATGGGCGTCTTAAACTGAATACGCTCGTTGGCATATTTGACTGCCTCGTTGATTACTCTGCGCTGTGCCTCCAAACCTGCAGCGGCCAATTTGATGCGACCGATATTCAGGGCGTTCATGGCTATTTTGAATCCATTGCCGCGTTCGGAAAGCAGGTTTTCTACAGGTACTTTTGTATCGTTAAAGAATACCTGGCGGGTAGAGGAGGAGTGGATGCCCAATTTCTTTTCCTCTTCGTTCATAGTGATACCATTTTCAGGGTCGTTCTCTACGATGAATCCGGTAATGTTCTTATCGTCTTCTATTCGGGCAAAAACAATAAACATATTGCAGAAGCCGGCATTTGAGATCCACATTTTCTGGCCTGTAATGTTGTAATGTTTTCCGTCGGAGGATAAAACTGCTTTTGTTTTCCCTGAATTTGCATCTGACCCAGCTCCTGGTTCGGTTAAACAATAGGCTCCGAACCACTCTCCTGAAGCCAATTTAGGCACATATTTTTGTTTTTGCTCTTCTGTTCCGTATAGGGTAATCGGCATTGTACCGATACCAGTATGAGCACCAAAAGCGGTACTAAAAGACCCTGTCGCGCCTGAAATGTAATCACAGACCAACATGGTGGAAACAAACCCCATGCCCATTCCGCCGTAGGCCTCCGGCACTGCCACACTTAAAAGCCCCAGTTCGCCGGCCTTTCGCATACATTCTTCAGTATAGGCGTAATCTTTTTTCTCAAAACGTTCCCAATGCGCCCAAAGTTCGCGATCGACGAATTCTTTGGTGCTGTCACGCATCATGCGCTGTTCTTCGTTCAAATCTTCTAAGGTGAAAACGTCTTCGCAGTTTGTTTCTTTTACCAAGAACTGGCCACCTCGTAGTAAAGTATCTTTTTGTACTGTTTCTATATTCATATCTAATATTTAAGAATCAAGAGACAAGAATCAAGACTACTAAGTTAGTCCGCCTTGGAATCCTGAAATCATTCGTTGTCGTTACTATATTTTATTTTCTAAAATTTGAAATTTCTTTTGGTCTTGACTCTAACGTCCTGTTTCTAATTCAGGAACTCATATATCCCAGCAGCTCCTTGCCCCGTACCTACACACATGGTTACCATTCCGTATTTGCCCTGCATATTTCTTTTGCGCATTTCATCGAAAAGCTGAACGGATAATTTAGCTCCGGTACATCCTAAAGGATGACCTAAGGCAATGGCCCCGCCATTTACATTTACGATGTCTTGATTCAGTCCCAATTCTCTGATTACGGCAAGAGATTGTGAAGCGAAGGCTTCGTTCAATTCAATGAGCTCAACATCTTCTTGTTTCAATCCAGCCTGCTTTAGTGCTTTTGGAACGGCTGCTACCGGACCGATGCCCATTATTCTTGGCGGTACACCAGCTGCGGCGTAGTTTACTAATCTTGCAATGGGTTCAAGATTCAGTTCCTTGACCATTTCTTCACTCATCACCATTACAAAGGCTGCGCCATCACTCATTTGCGAAGAATTGCCCGCGGTTACACTTCCGCCAGCTGCGAATACGGGACGAAGTTTATTGAGTATTTCTACCGAAGTCCCTTTTCGCGGCCCTTCATCTTTGGTGACCGTATATTTTTTTGTTGCCTTTTCCCCGTTCGAATCGATATAAGTCTGTTCTACTTCGATGGGAACAATCTGTTCTTGAAAACGATCTTCGGCTTGCGCCTTTAAAGCCTTCACATGAGAATTATAAGCAAACTCATCTTGATCTTCCCGAGACACCTTATACTCGTTGGCCACCGCTTCGGCAGTATTGCCCATGCCCCAATAATAGTCTTCGTGACCTGCTGAAACTAAATCGTAGTTCAATTCAGTTTTATAACCCGTCATAGGCACTGAGCTCATGCTTTCTGCACCTCCAGCAATGATGCAATCGGCCATGCCAGATTGAATTTTGGCAGTAGCAATACCGATGGTTTCTATTCCCGAAGAACAGAACCGATTTACGGTTACCCCAGGAACATCTACAATATTCAATCCCATTAAAGAAATTAGGCGTGCCATATTCAAACCCTGTGAACCTTCCGGCATCGCATTGCCCACGATGACATCATCGATTCTTTTTTTATCGAAATTTGGAAGTTCCTTCATCATATGTGAGATGGTCTCGGCCGCTAGTTCATCTGTGCGCTTAAAGCGAAAAACACCCTTTGGAGCCTTTCCTACAGCCGTTCGATATCCTTTTACTATATATGCAGTTCTCATGTTTCTTAATTTCTTAGGGGTTTTCCTGTTTTTAGCATGTGCTGGATGCGTTCCAAGGTTTTCTTTTCGGTACACAACGATAAAAACGCTTCCCGCTCCAAATCCAACAAATATTGTTCGTTCACTAAGGTGGGTTCTGATAAATCGCCTCCGGCCATAACATAGGCCAGTTTATTGGCGATTTTCTTGTCGTGCTCGCTGATGTAGCGGCTTGCTTCCATGGAATCGGTTCCTACCAAGAACATCCCCAAGGCTTGTTTGCCCAACACTTTAATATCGTTTCTTATTACAGGTTTTGTGTAACCAGCCTCTGCCATTAATTGTGCATGCGCTTTGGCTGTAGCGATCTGCCGGTCTTTATTGACGACTATAATATCTTTTCCGTGTTGTAGGATCCCTAAATCATAGGCTTCGTATGCCGAAGTAGATACTTTGGCCATTCCGATGGTTAAAAAATATTCCTGTAAAACATTAAGTTCGACATCATTTTTCTTGAACGTATCTTGAGCACGTACGGCAAATTCTTTGGAACCGCCACCACCTGGAATTACGCCGACGCCGAATTCGACCAATCCGATATAGGTTTCGGCCGCTGCTACGACTTTATCGGCATGCAGCGATATTTCACAACCACCGCCTAAGGCCATTCCGTGTGGAGCAGCTACAGTAGGAATAGAAGAATAACGCATACGCATCACCGTATCTTGAAACATTTTAATAGCCATGTTCAGCTCGTCATATTCCTGCTCAACGGCCATCATGAAAATCATTCCGATATTGGCGCCAACAGAGAAGTTCGCGGCTTGATTGCCCACTACTAAGCCCTGAAAGTCTTTTTCAGCCATATCGATTGCCTTATTGAGACCAGCCAGAACATCGCCACCGATGGTGTTCATCTTGGACTGGAATTCCAGATTTAAAATTCCATCGCCTAAATCTTCAACCACAACACCTCTATTCTTAAAGACCTCGTTCGATTTTCGAATGTTATCTAGAATGATAAAAGCATCCTGCCCAGGAATCTTTTCCATTGATTTCTTCGGAATATCATAGCAATAAGTAGCCCCATTTTTTACGGAATAGAACGAATCAATTCCCGTGGCTTTCATATCATGTACCCACTCGGCTACTTCTTGACCTTCGGCCTGAATAAATTCCAATCCTTTTTCCAGTCCAACAGCATCCCAAATTTGAAAAGGCCCGTGTTCCCAGCCGAAACCGGCCTTCATGGCATCATCAATTTTATAGAGTTCATCAGTGATTTCAGGAATTCGGTGCGAGACATACGCGAAAAGTTGTCCAAAACTCTTACGATAAAATTCACCGGCTTTATCTTTTCCGCCGACCAAAACAGAAAAACGGTCCACGACTTTATCAATGGTCTTCGTCAGTTCTAGCGTTGCGAACTTTGCACTTTTTTTGGAGCGATAATCCATCGTGTTAAAATCCAAGGTCAAGATTTCTGTCTTTCCAGCAGCATCTTTTGACTTTTTGTAGAAGCCCTGGCCGGTTTTACTTCCCAACCATTTGTTTTCCATCATCGTATCGATGAAACCGGGTAACTTGAACAGCTCGAGGCGCTCGTCGTCTTTACAATTTTCATGTATACCGTTGGCAACATGTACCAAAGTATCCAAACCAACTACATCTACCGTACGAAAGGTTGCTGACTTTGGCCTACCGATAATAGGGCCTGTAAGTTTATCGACATCCTCAACCGTCATATCCAAGTCTTTTACCATATGGAAGAGGCTCTGGATACTGAAAATACCGATACGGTTTCCAATAAAGGCAGGAGTATCTTTGGCAACTACAGAGGTTTTTCCCAAGAACTTTTCACCATATCCATTTAGAAAGTCCAATACTTCTGAAGAAGTTTTTGGCCCAGGAATAATTTCGAAAAGTTTTAAATATCGAGCGGGATTAAAAAAATGAGTTCCGCAGAAATGCTTCTGGAAATCGTCACTTCTTCCTTCCGACATAAAATTTATGGGGATACCAGATGTGTTTGAAGTAATCAGTGTGCCCGGAGTTCTATGTTTCTCGAGATTTTCAAAAACCTTCTTTTTGATATCTAATCGTTCAACGACCACTTCAATAATCCAATCAACTTTTGAAACTTTAGAAATATCATCTTCTAAATTTCCTGTTACGATTCGTGATGCGAATTTTTGATGATAAATAGGGGAGGGCTTTGATTTCAGCGCGACCGCCAGTGCCTCATTGACCAGTCGGTTTCTGACGATTTTATCGTCTAAAGAAAGTCCTTTTGCTTTTTCCTTTTCGTTCAGTTCCCTCGGAACGATATCTAGTAGCAGTACTTCTACGCCGATGTTGGCAAAATGGCAGGCAATGCCGCTGCCCATGATTCCGGATCCGATAACCGCTACTTTGTTAATATGCTTGTTCACGTTTAGGTATTATTTTATAGGTTATTTACTCAATTCGATTTATGGCCATTAATCGATTTGTTGTTCGTATAGATATTCTTCTCTGAAATGAGCTCGTTGATGGTTTCCATGACTTCAAAAAAACCGTCCAATTTTTCTTGGGAAACTTTGGCCCTAACGGTTTCGTTAAATTGGAGTACCACATCTTTAGAATCATTTCTTTTTTCAAGACCAAAATCGGTAAGGTGTATCAAAACGCCTCGACCATCATTAGGGTTTGGTTTGCGTTCTATCAAACCCTGTTCTTCCATACGTTTAAGAATGCGTGATAAGCTCGTGGCCTCCATTCCCATTTTCGGTCCTAAGGAGGTAGAGGGTGTTCCCGTTTTTGGGTCTACACTTAGCAAAGTAAAACCGACCGCCATGGTCGAACCAAATTTTTTGGCCTCTTCATTGTACATTCGGGCTACCGCCTGCCATGTTGCGCGCAGCGCATAGTCTATTGTAACTTCTTTCATAGGTTGGTTTAGGTCACCCAAATATATAAAATTTTATTATGCATGCATAATAAAATGAAGGAATTTTTTATATTGAAAAATTAATTCCATAGTTAACAAGGTTGTTGGGTGATTTCACGATTTAAACCAGCAGAGCAGCAGAGTAATGAGGAAATTATAAGGTCTGGAATAATCAACTTTGAAGTAAAATATCCCCCTTGCTTTTACGGGCTTCCAGCAGCCCATTTAGTATATTGTCTCAGAGGTCATTATTCTATTACACCTTTGAAAATTCCATTGGTGATTTTGTACACCCCATATAGCCCATCTGGGTCATAAACGCCAAAAGCATCTCCTTCAAACCTTATGGTAACAAAGCTTTTATCCTCTCCGTTTATTTGGGCCTTTTCAGAACTTACAAAACTAAAATTAGCGCTCGCTGAATGCATACCTACATAGCGACCATCAATTATAATTTGAAAAGTTTCCAATTTCTGATAGAGATCATTTGTCTCACTTTCAAATGATTTATAATCCCAATTTTTTTCCCAAGGATTCAAATTTTAATCATCAAGTATTAATAACTCTTTGCTCACTCTTGGCCTGTGAAAACCAACGCTAAATTCTACTACCTTACCATTTTCGAGCTCTAAGTCAAAACTTGTAGATCGGCTTATGTTAATTTTTTCATCAAGTTGTAGACTCCAATATGCTGATTTATGCTTTACCGTCAATTTTTTCGCTTTGGAAATAAAATTTTCATTTGAATTTATAAGTTCAACCTGAAAAGCAATTTCATTTTCTGGGTTGATTTTAATCTGATTTAGGTCATTTTTACTGCAAGAAAAGGTAAAAAACCTAATTAAGATTGCAAGTATGTGTGTTTTCATTTAAGAAACATTTAAATATGTTATCTCACTAGTGTCCACTAAAAAGAATTAAAAGTTCTTTGAAATTACTGATAATCTACAAGTTACAAGCTTTTTTGATGCGTGTCGATTTGA
>RCNB010000328.1_pt1 | contig 33167 bp, 33 predicted proteins | sample 2041321 | NCBI WGS metagenome assembly RCNB01 (sample SAMN09708232, study PRJNA481090) | Marine sediment metagenome, whole genome shotgun sequencing project.
AAAAGGCAAAGGAGCTGGCAGTCAGCCTTGTTGAGAACGGGGCGGACATGATCTTCGCGGCAGCAGGCGGAAGCACAGTCGGAGCACTTGAAGCAGCACATGAGCAGGGAGTCACAGGTCTAGGCGTCGACGCCTGCATGGATTACCTGAACCCGAGCATGTACGCATCTATGACTAAGAGGGTAGACATTGCGGTCTATGAGACGATTCTTGGCGCATATGCGGGTAAGTTCGAAGGCGGTTTCAAGGGTGGAGGTCTGTCAGATGGTTGGATCGGTATGTGTCGTCTACCATCTGAGGAAGCCTACTGGGAAGAATTGTTCGACTTTACGCACGCCGAGTTGCCAGAAGATATCGCAGCTATGGTCGCAGATGCAAGAGGCCAGATCATCTCAGGCGGCATCACGGTGCCAAGCGGTTACGACTAAGCAAAAACCTAAATCCCCAACCAATCCCCTTTTCTTTCATCAACATGACCCCAGCCATCTCTATGCAGGGCATCACCAAACGGTTCCCCGGTGTTCTAGCCAACGATGACATAACTTTCACGGTCGAGAAAGGAGAGATCCACGGTCTGCTCGGCGAGAACGGCGCGGGTAAATCCGTGTTGATGAGCATACTCTACGGTCTCTATCGTCCTGACGCGGGAAGCATACTCATAGACGGCGAGGCTCAGTCCGTGGACAGCCCATCGACAGCCATGAAACTGGGAATTGGTATGGTCCACCAGCACTTTATGCTCATCCCTAACCTCACGGTGGTGGAGAACATCATCCTGGGGGACGAGCCCACCAAGAACGGCATCGAGCTAGACTACGACAGGATGATACTGGACGTGGAAAGGTTCCGCGCCATGTACAAGCTTGAAGTGAATTTGGAGGCTAAGATATACGAGCTACCCGTGGGGGTCCAGCAGAGGGTCGAGATACTCAAAGCCCTGTACAGGGGCGTGTCCTGATACTGGACGAGCCAACCGCTGTACTCACCCCAAGCGAGTCGGAGGAGCTGTTCAACGCCGTACGGGCCCTCAAGGAGGAGGGCAAGACCGTCATCTTCATCAGCCACAAGCTCAAGGAAGCCCTTAGCATCTGCGATAGGATTACGGTGTTGAAGAGGGGACAGATCGTTGGCACCGTAGACGCGAGGGACTCCACTGAGGAAAGCCTCACCGACATGATGGTTGGTAGGAAGATTATCTACGAGTTCGACAGGGCGCCCCAGGGAGACCAAACCACCGTGCTGAAGGTCAAGGGACTGGAGGCTATCAGCGATAGGGGAATCCCAGCCCTGCGTGGGTTGGGTCTTGAGGTCAAAGGCGGAGAGATACTGGGGATCGCCGGCGTGGAGGGAAACGGGCAGACGGAGCTCATAGAGGTATTGATGGGGCTCAGGGGGCTTACATCGGGATCAATTACCCTTGAAGGAAGGGATATCACGGATTCAAGCCCTGATGAGAGGATACGTCTGGGTGTTGGCCATATCCCAGAGGACAGGTACAAGCGTGGCATGATCCCCGAGTTCACCATTCAGGAGAACATGATCCTAGGGAGTCACAGGGACAGGTTTACCGGTAATGGCGTGACGCTAGACAGGGTCAAGGCCAAGAGGTACTCAAAGGGACTCATCGATGATTACCAGATTCAGACGCCTGGACCGGAAACCCTCATCGGCACCCTCTCAGGCGGGAATCAGCAAAGGGTCGTCGTTGCCAGGGAGTTCAGCAGGGATCCTAGGCTTATCATAGCAGCGCAGCCAACGAGGGGTCTCGACGTCGGGGCAACCGAGTACGTCAGGAGTAAACTAATTGATATGAGGGAGGAGGGAAGGGCGGTGCTGCTTATCTCCGCCGACCTAGACGAGGTTTGGGCCCTCAGCGACAGGGTGGCAGTGATCTACGAGGGAGAGATAGTCACAGTAAAGGACATCGATGACACGTCGGAGCAGGAGATAGGGAGATTCATGGCGGGTGGCAAGAATGAGTGAGGGTATAAGGAAAGCCCTTGGCAGGGTCACCGACGCCGCTGATACCGTGATGGAGCTCGTGTACCAGGTAGTTGCCATCCTGTTCGCGTTCATCGCTGGGGCCGCTGTACTCTACGTGACGGGGTACTCACCCGTCGAGGCTTACACGGCAATGGCCAGGGGAGCCTTCGGGGACGTATTCGGCATCGGCCAAACATTGATGCAGGCCACGCCCATCATATTCACATCGATTGCCTTCCTGGTCTCGTACAAGGCAGGATTGTTCAACATAGGAGCCGAGGGACAGTTCCTCATAGGAGCCATCGCGGCTGCGGTTGCGGGGATTTACCTTGAGGGCCTGCCATGGATAATTCACGCTCCCCTCACCTTGATCGCAGGGATGGTCGCGGGTGGGCTCTGGGGGTTCATCCCTGCCCTGCTGAAGACAAAGTTCGAAGCCCACGAGGTCATCACCACAATGATGCTGAGCTACGTAGCCCAGTTCCTGACCAGCTACCTTGTCAACTACCCGTTCAAGGCACCCGGCTGGGTCTCACAGACGGTCAGGCTACCTGCTTCGGCTGAGTTGGCGAGGATACTGCCCCCCACGCAACTCTCAGCGGGGATATACATCGCGGTTGCACTAGTCGCCGTCATCTGGTTCCTGCTCAAGAGGACCATCCTGGGTTACGAGTTGAGGGCCATCGGGTTTAACCCGACGGCTGCGGAGAACGCTGGTATCAAGATCAACAGGGGGGTCATCATCTCTCTGGTCATCAGTGGGGCCATCGCGGGACTCGGTGGAGCGGTTGAGATCATGGGCGTCCACAAACGGTTCATCGACGGCTTCTCGCCCGGCTACGGGTGGGATGGGCTTGCCGTTGCCCTCGTGGGTGGACTAAACCCCGTGGGTTCGATGCTGGCATCGATCCTCTTCGGGGCGCTAAGGAGCGGCGGGATGATCATGGCGAGGAGCACGGGGGTTCCCCTTGACATCAATATACTGCTCCAAGGACTCGTCATCCTTTTCGTTGCGGCTCCGGCGTTAATCAGGAGCCTGCTCAGGAGGCGGAGATAATGGTGAATATTAGCGATTTCATCAGCGTCGGTCTCTTCGCGGCGGCCATCCGCCTGGCAACTCCCATCATTTATGCGGGGCTCGGCGGCATGTTCTCGGAGAGGGTCGGTATCGTCAACATCGGTCTCGAGGGCACCATGCTGACCAGCGCCTTTACCGGTGTTGTCGCCAGCTACTATACGGGGAACCCGTGGATCGGCGTGCTGGTGTCAGTAATAACGGGTGGCCTTGTCTCATTGATCCTCGCAGTCCTGACCATCAAGTACGCCGGTGACCAGATTGTAAGCGGTACGGGCATCAACATCATGGCGCTGGGCTTCACAAGCTACATGACCCAGATCATCTGGGGGAACAGGGGCGCCTCCGATGGCGTCCAGGGTATCAGCGATATCGCGATACCCATCGTGAAGGACATCCCGGTGATAGGCCCAATATTCGGGACCCACTCGCCACTCGTATACCTCATGCCATTGGTTGTCTACGCCAGCTACTACGTTCTCTTCAAGACGCCCTTCGGGCTCAGGATAAGGGCCGTCGGTGAGCACCCCGTGGCTGCTGAGACCGCCGGGGTCGACGTAATCAAGATAAAGTACACGGGGGTCATCATCAGCGGCATGCTGGCGGGTCTGGGCGGCGCATTCCTGTCCCTCAGCCACCTGAACCTGTTTACGAGGGGCATGACCGGGGGAAGGGGGTTCATCGCCATGGCTGCCATGATCTTCGGTAAGTGGATGCCGTTTGGAATCCTGGGCTCAGGGCTACTCTTCGGTTTCGCCGACGCGCTACAGATAAGGCTCCAGAGCCTCGGCATACTACCTCCCCAGATAATACTGATGATACCCTACCTGCTGACCATAGCTGTTCTAGCGGGTGTGGTTGGAAAGGCAGTAGCACCCAGCGATTACAAACCTTACAAGAAGGAGTAGCTAGGACCCGTCAAGTATCTGGACGGCCCGTACGGCTATCCTTATCTCGTCCTCGATGCTCTGCTGGACCTTGTCTGCGAGTTCGCCGCTCTTCTCGCCCGGCTCGAACTCCCCTTTGCCGCTTCCCTTGAAGATGTTGCCATCAACGGTGCAGATAGCGCCCGCCCTTACGCCCCTCATCCCAGCGAGGATGAACATGAGACTGGCCTCCATCTCGATGCTGAGAACGTTTGCCTCACCGAACTTTCGCAGCACCTCGTCGTTGCCTCCATAGTAGGCGTCGCTGCTGATGATGATGCCCGGGTGAACCTTGATCCCTAGTTCATCTGCCGCTTGGAGCAACGCGTTCACCACCTGATAGCTGGCGACTGCCGGGTACTCGGTGGCGATGTAGGTCTTGCTCGTTCCCTCCCAGCGGACCGCCCCTGTCGCGACCACTATGTCCCCGCTGTCTAAATGTGGAACAAGTGCCCCCGTCGTGCCTACCCTGATGAAGGTGTCCGCCCCGATTTTCATGAGCTCCTCCATAGCGATGGCCGTTGTGGGGCAACCGATGCCCGAAGAAGTGGATGTGACCGGGATTCCCTTGGTCTCTCCCGTGTAGGTTACGTAGCCCCTGTACTCCGCCTTCTTCTCGGCTGAATCGAAATGCTTCGCTATCCGCTGGACCCTGGTGGGGTCACCCGGCATAAGGATGTACCTTGCTACATCACCGATGCCACACATGATATGGGGTTGAATTCGCTTGCTCAATGAGGACTCACTGGTGTTGAATCGTCGAATGGGTATAAAACCGATATGAAAAAAGGGGTTAGAGTTCCTCGGAGGAGGTGGGGGGAGGGTTGACCGCGTTGATGACCTGCCTTGCCCTTACCTGAGCCCGTGTATACGAGCGGAGGGCTCTTGTAGTATCGTAGAGCTCAACGCTTCCCGATGATCCGTTGGAGTACTCCCGTTTAGCCTCCTCGAGGTATGAACGAAGTAGCTTGATGGCGTTCTCGTTTAGAGATATGCGCGCGTAGGGAAATTAAATCATAACTTGTTGAGAATATCCCCCCTCCCGAAGCGGGAGGAGGGCTCTTGGGGGAGCGTTAACGCCAGACCTTGATTCCACGTTCGTGGAGGTACTGGGCTGCCAGTTCTGCGATGTCTGGACCCTTGAACGGGATCTTCAGGCTCTTCACCTGTCCCATGATGTCACGGTAGTTGATCTCCAGTGGCTTTCCTGCCGCCTGGTACTCGTCTAGGATGGTTTGAGCGACCTCCTCTGCGACCCTGAACTTTGGGCTCAACATCTTATAATGGAGTCTCAGGGCGCTGCTCACCTCGTCCGGTGAGGCTGTGTCAATGGCCCATACCGTTGGCCTCGGACCGCCCTTGCTGCGCTTGACCTTGCTCACCTTGAGCGCGGGAACCAAGACACCTATGGCGCGTAGCCTCTTGAGGGCCCTGTAAACCGTTGCCTCTGGCATGTTCAGCTCACACTGTAGCACCCACGCCGTGGATGCGCCATGGAGGCAAAAGTAGAGGAAGGTCTCGCTGACCGCGCCGCTGCTGAAGATCTTCTCACTGAAGCCCATGAGCTCCTGGATGTTCTTCAGAGTGGTTGCGAGATCGTTTTTCTCGTTGAGAATTAATAATTGTCGGAATACATCGACGTATTTGCCGAAGTTAATGGTCTGTACGCCTGGTTTGGCTACCGAGCGGTTTTTATTCTTGTTTATGGTCTTATCTAGGGCTACCGTATTTGACACTTAAATCTAACTCCGGATCCCCTTTCGGGGCAAGATGTTTACAGCTCCGATAAGCTTATAAGTATACTTGTTAACAAGTAAACTTGTAAACAAGTAATCTGGTGATACGGTAATCATGCCACGCAAAACTGTCGCTATAAGGGGATTGGACACCGAGCTTTACACAGAAGTCTTCTCCATGGCAAAAAAAGATGGAAAGAACGTGGCTGATCTAGTCAACAAGGCACTCGACCAGTACATCAACAACGATGGACCTGAGGCCGTCGCATTTATGACCGGTGGTACATTATCTAACTCCGCGGAATTCATTCTAGCCATCGACGACGACGGTGAAATAAGCCTCTCCAAGGACGATATCAAGGAAATAGCCATTGAAATGGGTCCTTTCGCCATAGAGAGCAATGGTAGTCTAACATTCGAGAAAGACGTTGATAAAAACGCCCTAGCCCAGATCTCTAGGATACAGGTAAAGTCAGGTACAGTAAAGGTACCCAAGACGGCGTATGCACAATTCCTAATGAAGTGCAAGATACAAGGAAAACTCGACAAGTATTGAAATCCGTTTCTACGGTAGCAGTAGGGGTTCAAGACGGAAGCTTCGAGTCGTTCCAGCGAGGAGTAGTTAACCCCATTCAGTGCACCAGCCTTTGTTGTACACGTTTACAGGGGCCAGAGCTGCTGGACCTCAGGGTCGTCCCCATCACAGTGGACGGCCTTGACGCAGGTGTAAACATTGTAAACATCCTCAGGGACTGGGAGATGGATGTCATTATACTTGGAGGCGCTACGTTCGCTGGGTTCAACGTGGTGGACGTGGATTATGTTTACAGGGAGATTGGGAAGCCCATTATTGTCTATATGTCTAAGTACCCGGACATGGATGCCACGTTGAGCGCCCTACGAAAACACTTCCCCGATTGGAGGGAGAGGTGGAGGAGGTACGAGGCGTTAGTCAAGATACATGAGGTCAAGATCGGTGAACAGCCATTAAGTTACTTCGAGGTTGTCGGTGGATCAGTTGGATACGCTGAAAATGTATTGAAGGAGCAAGCCATTCACGGTAGGATGCCTGAGGCGTTGAGGCTCGCTGATCTGATCGCCAAGGGCACTAGTTCAGTCTTTCAAGATCCAATGGGAACTGGTCGTGGGTCTTGAGGTTGAACACTGACAGTACGCCTGGTGTGGGGTCCAGTTTCATCCTCTTCTGGTAAGGTGTCTGATCCTGGAAGCTGCCGCTTGAGATCAACGTGACACCCTTGTACTTCTTGGACTCGTAGATGTGAATATGCCCCATCACCACAACATCCGGGACGTGCTTCATCACAAGCCGGTCAACCTTCTCGGGCGCGATAGGGGTAGTACCTCCGTATGAGGGCGCTATGTGCCTGCATTTTAAGAGTAACTCAACAGCGTTCACTGGGTTGTGGAAATCGTGCCCAGGCGTAGAGCCTAGGATATCAGAGAGCGCTGTACCATGCGCTATCAGGATTCGCACGGTGTTCAGGTCAACATAAACTGGGTTGGGCGCCATGAGCACCTTAGGGTTGGCGTATAGCGATGGCGCGTAGCTCTCTGATATGACGGGTTGGGGGAGGCTTCGTCTTACCGCGTCGTGGTTGCCAGGTATGATGATTGTCTCAATGTGGTCAGGGAACTGCTCTATGAGCTTTGCAGCCTCCTCGTACTGTGCCTTCTGGGTGGTTATGGTGAGTTCCTCAAGTTGGTTCGGGTATATCCCTATCCCTTCGACGAGGTCCCCCGCTATCACAACGTACTTCACGGTTGACGCCAGGTTCTTGCTGGGTTGGGGACCGAGGTCCTGGTTGAGCCATCTGATGAACTTCTCGAACAGATCAGCCCTAAAATGCGTGCTACCAATATGAACATCGCCTATGAAGACAACCGATACCGGATCATCGCTCCTATTGATATTATGCATGGGAATGTCAGGCCAGTAGAGCTCGTTGGCAACCATCATGTTCTCCCTGAAACGGGTGCCCTCGAAACATATCACTTGGTCCATGAGAATCTCCAAACCCTTCTTGACGTTCTCCTCGCCGCTGACCATCACTTGGGTAGCGGTATCCATGTCCTCAAGGTCTAAGAACAGGCGGTTGTTTCTGGCGCTCTTCTTCGTGACTATCCCCACTGCCTTGAACTTCGTCTTTAGAGGCAGTTTCAAAGCCTGGGCAATTGGGATGGCGTCCTTGAGGTCAAGGCGCTGCTTGATTATCGCCTCAAGCTGCTTGAACCTGCTGTTGAAGTAGTCAATGTACCCGTCCGAGCTTCCTATTGACTGGGTATCCTCGGATGAAAGAACCTCGAGCCTGTTCGCGGTCTTCGTAGCAAGGGCTGGCCTCACTGGCTTCCTCACATCTGGTTCCTCGGTGAGGAAACCTGCGTCGATAATGAAAATATTGGACTGCCCATTGGCCCTCCTAATGGCTCCCTCCATCAACAGGACGGCCTCTTCTACGGGCCTCTGGTTGAGGAGCGCGAAGGCATCAGGGGTGAGTTGGTAGCCCTCCGCCATCGCCTTTTGCACTATAGGCTGGAGTTCCTTGGACAGCATAGGGTGTTTACTTCGCCTTTATTACGTAGTCAGTCCTTGCAGGAGCGAAGGTCTCGATGATGATCGCTGGCTCATCGCCCTTCGTCACGAACTTGTGCTCCTCGTGCGGCGATAGAAACCAGGCCGCTCCTGGCTTTGCCTTGACTGTTTTGTCCCTAGTTGATAGCTCACCTGCTCCTGAGATCAGGGTGCCCATCTGCTCGTGTGGGTGCTGGTGCCAATCAACGACGGCACCGGGGTGTATTACAATGTAACATTGTGTGGCATGCATTCCGTTTCCAATGATACGGATATCTACTCCTTCAAAGGGCTCGAAGCGGGGAGCCTCGTCCCATGTGGTTGGCTGTACCATAGAACAGTGTAGGGGATTAATCCTATTTGAATTGTTAGAAGTTAAGAGTGGGCTCCTCGTTCTGCCCCATGATGAGCTCCCTGATCTCCTTCCTTATACTGTACCTGTACGGCATGCTGCTGGTGTTCCTGTCGATGTACCCCTTCTCGTAGAGCTTCTTCAGGAGCCTAGCGGTGTGCTCACGGGTCTTGCCGATGACGTCCTTTATCTCGGGCACGGTTCCCTCGCCAAGGTCCACTATCATCTTGAGGACCTCAAGCTCGGTGCCGGTGATCTGCTGCAGAATGTTATCGCCCTCCACTGGAATCGGGGCCGTAACCGGAACCTGCTGCACTATCCTGGGCTGCGAGGCTATCTTCTGGAGGTCCCCCCGCATGGACTCGATGCTGGTCTCAATGGTGTCGACCCTATCGGAGAGCTCCTTTACCTTCTCAAGACCCTTGAGGGTCGCGTCTCCCGTTCCCTGCCCAGAGTTCATGGCCTCATTGGCCATGTACTTTGCCTGGAGCGCCTCGCTCTCAATCCTGTCAAGCTCGGACTCCATCCTCTTTACCTGCCTCGTGAACCCCGAGCTGATATTCCGTACAGCGTCCTTACTGTCCTCGTACTCCTCCTGGGCCATGACGACGCGCTGGTACACTATGTAACTTCCAACTATCATTACCACGAAAAGGGACAGGGTGGTGAACAGCATCTCCATGGGGCTACCTGATACAGACAGGGCAGGACAGGTTAATTACGTTATCTAAAATGGGACAATCCACGGGGTTTACTTGAATTAGTTATCAAGAAAACAATCACGATTTGTCTGGATTGTTTACTTGTTTACATGATTATTTTCAAGCTTAGAGTTTAAATTACGCAGTTCGACTAGAACTTGATACTCCTTGAACGGAAAGATCGAGGCCAAGGTCAACATCACTGGCAGGGTCCAGGGCGTCGGCTTTAGACCCTTCATCTACAGGATGGCCGTCAGGAACGGGCTTCTGGGATACGTCATCAACTTGGGTGATGCCGGCGTCGAGATCATAGTCGAGGGCACCAAGGACTCGATCTCAAGGTTCCTGGATGATGTCAAGGAGAACGCCCCAGAGGTATCGGATATCGAGGACATCATCAGCGAGTTCCGTCCTTTCAGGGGCAGGTTCAACAACTTCATTATCGACAAGAGTAGGTCCATGGGAAACGTAGCCTCAGGTATATACCCGCCTGATATCGGTATCTGCCCCGAGTGCCTAGGGAACATGGATGACCCCCGTGGAAGGTGGTACGAGTACCCGTTCACCGCCTGCGCCTGGTGCGGCCCCAGGTTCACGTCCGTCAAAGCCCTTCCCTACGACAGGGAGAGGACGCACATGCACGACTTTCCTATGTGCGAGCACTGCGAGAAGGACTATTATGACCCCTTGGACAGGAGGTTCGATGCCCAGGGCATCACATGCCGTATCTGCGGCCCCAGGATGAGCCTGCACGACTCATCAGGTGAATCAGTGGATGCAAGGGACCTGTTCACGGAAACAGCGAGGATCCTAATGGACGGCAACATTATCGCGGTTAAGGGGATCGGGGGCATCCACCTGGCCTCACTGGCCACGAGGGACGATGTTCTGGAGAAGTTCAGGCGGAGGAAGGATCGCAAGAACCAGCCATACGCCTTGATGTCCCCGGATATGGACTCCATCCGATCTTACGCATTAATAAACCCAGTCGAGGAGGCCCATATCCAGGGCTGGAAGAGGCCCGTTGTGCTGCTTAGGAAGAGGCACAGGGTTATCTCAGAGCTGGTTGCACCGGGCTTGGATACTGTGGGAGTTATGTTGCCATACACGGGGATCCAGACGATGCTCTTCAAGAGTCTCGACGAGCCCGCCCTCGTCATGACCAGCGGGAACAGGCGCGGGTTGCCCATGGCTATCACCAACAAGGCCGCGTTCAGTGAACTTGGAGGTCTAGCTGACTACTTTTTGCTCCACAACAGGGAGATAATCAACAGGTCAGATGACTCGGTCCTCCGGGTAATACGGGGAAAACCCGCTTTTACACGTCGGTCACGGGGATACGTGCCTGACCCAATCAATATCCCGATAAGCAAAGGGATAGGGTTCGCTTTCGGCGCCGAGTTGCGAAACGCTGCCGCAATCGGAACCAACGGAAAAGTGTTCATGACCCAGTATCTCGGCGATATCACCAGTCTTGAGGGTGTTGAATCCGAGGAGAAGGCAATTCAGGCAATGCGTGACCTCTTGAATATCACGTGTAACCCAGATGTGATTGCCTGTGACCTCCATCCGGACTATATGACATCACAGATGGCCGAGGTGATGTCACAAAGGATGGATGTACCGCTAGTGAGATCACAGCACCATCACGCCCACATCATGTCGGTGATGGCTGAAAACGACATTAAAAACGAGGAAATTCTTGGAATTGCCCTGGATGGGGCCGGATACGGCGAAGATGGGCAAATTTGGGGCGGAGAGGTGTTAAAATCAACATATTCAGGCTATAAAAGGGTTGGTCAGCTTGAATACGTCCCTATGCCTGGGGGAGACCTGTGCGTTTATTACCCTTATAGAATGCTGATCTCGTCCCTCACAAAGCAGTTATCGGACGATGAGATCCGTGACATCACAGTGAATCACATAGATTCAGCTCTGCCTCATGGCTCACAGGAACGTGATATCATACTGAATCACGCCAGAAGAAAGGATATCCTACAGACTTCCAGTAGCGGAAGGTTCCTAGACTCCATCTCGGCTCTAATTGGCTTATCGTATAACAGAACATATGAAGGTGAGCCCGCCATGTTATTAGAGGCCCTTGCGAGTAGAGGAACCCCTGACTCCGTAAACTTTTCACCTGAAATAGTGAATAAGGGCGGTAAATATATCCTTAATACCTCAAATGTGCTTAAATATCTAATAGATAAAGATAATAGGTATAAAAAAGAGGATGTAGCGGCTTTTGGTCAAAAATATTTGTCCAATGGATTCACAGAGATAGTGAATTGTCTGGGGGATTCAACGGGGATTAGGAAAGTTGCGTTGTCGGGTGGAGTTTTCGTTAATGATTACATCACCGCAACTATCATTGATAGCTTAGAAACCGATGGTTTTGAGGTGTATAGGAACACATTGGTACCCCCTGGGGATGGTGGAACGGCTTTAGGTCAGGTCGTTAAGGCGTTACATCACGTGATATGATGTGATATCACACCATCTTGATGCTGGTGGGTGAGGCGAGTTCCGATATTCCTGCCACAAGTTCTTCTTCGAATCTTGCGAGGTTTATGGGGTCTAAAGTAAACTCGCCGGACTCGATTAATGTAGCGTATTCTTTTAATTTTTCAGCTAAAACATAATACTCTTCAAATGGGCTCTCGTCGAATACTCCCATATAACTCAATAAAACCACCGTAAAAATACTTGATATAACATTCCTACGAGCCTGGGCTAATGAACGGCTAAAAGAGCCTCTGCTAACTTTTTTATGTCTAAATAAGGTTTTTTGATAAAAAGAAATCTTTTTATCAGACATTATGTCCGTAAGGAGGTCGATAATAAGTGTTTCAAACTGTGTACGTGTTAAATGGCTGTTTTTAAGTAATAAATCAGTTAAAGGGTCTTGAAATGTTTTTTCAATGATATTTTGGTAGGGTTCATCACTCATTTCTGCTTCAATCCAGTTGTATCCTAATTACGTCGGATTAGATCTGTGTTGACAAATTTGTATACCAGGATAATAAGGTTGCTCTCAAAGGTTAAGAGTAACGTCGAACCGAAAATCAACGGTAAAAGTGTTAAAACGTCAATATATATATTTTATAATTAACTAAATAATGAAATAAGGGTTGTGGAAACTCTTAATTTTCAAGCAAAGATACTGTGAATACATGGTATCGCTCGCTGATTTGGTCATAAACTGCGCAGAAATAACCCCCAAAATACACCAGTTCATACTCGAAACCGTGGAAAATACAGGTCTAAATGGAGTTGTGGTTAACGTCAGCGGTGGCATTGACTCCGCCGTAACGGTCCATCTGGCAGTTCAAGCATTAGGGCCAGGGAGGGTGACCGCCATCACCATCCCTGAGCGTGACGTCACGCCCCGTAGTGATATCACGGATGTGATGTTACACTGTAAACAGTTAAACCTCACGTGTAACACGGTGGATATCACGCCCATATTACATGTGATGCGTGATATAATGCCCGGGTATGATGTCACAAACCGCATCACATGCGGGAACATCAGGTCAAGGCTCAGGATGATAATCGCATATCACCACGCCAACATGGAGGGCAAACTGGTTATCGGGACATCAAACAAGACCGAGTTATTGACGGGTTTCTTCACGAAGCACGGTGATGGCGGCGTTGACTTCATGCCCCTTGGGGCCCTGTGGAAGTATAACATCAAGCAGTTAGCTAAATATCTAGAAATTCCTGAGAATATTATAAAAAAGGCTCCTTCTCCTGGATTTTTCGAGGGACACACTGACGAGGACGAGCTGGGGATGAGCTACGACAACATAGACTTAATATTGTACTCGTATGAGCAGGGACTCACGGTCAAAGAAATATCCGATGATATTTCAATTGATGCCCCGGAAGTGAGCCGGGTGTTGAACCGCGTAAAAGCAAACCAACATAAACGAGCAAATCCACTAGTCTTAAGACTGAGTTAACTACTCACAATACGTCGGAGGGCTCAATATGGGTCGAAAAAGGCAACAATCATCTAAAATAATCAAGAAAAGGCTCCCATCACAGTATCTCTGCCCAAATTGCGGCAAGAACACTATATCAATAATACTCAAACCAGACGAGGGCTATGGGAGGATCATCTGCGCCTCGTGCAGCCTCAAGAACCAGTTCCCTGTACCTGAACACGTACAGCCGGTTGACGCATATTGTATCTTTGTAGATAAGTATTATGGCGTCGAGGAGCCGGTAACTCAATGACAGGATCGGTTGAACAGTACCTACTCGACCAGATAAAGAAGAAAGGAACAGTCCATTTCACCCTCGTCGACCCAGACAAATCATCGGGATATGATTGCGCCTCGATAGCCGCGGAAGCCGAGAATGGAGGGACCACGGCAATTATGATAGGAGGCTCCACCCTTGCATCCTCATCCGACCTCGATGACGCCATTAAACGCATCAAGAAACAGGTTGACGTACCCGTTATCCTGTTCCCCAACGGGCCAATGGGGGTCAGCAAGTACGCTGACGCCATCTGGTTCATGTCGCTCCTCAACTCCCAGAACCCATACTACCTCATTGACGCCCAGATGTTGTCAGCACCCATAGTGAAGAAATACGGACTGGAGGCGATCCCAATGGGATACATAATCGCGGGAGACGGTTGCGTAGCGGGATACGTTGGATACGCCAGACCCATAAGCTTCAGGCACCCTCAGTTGGCCGTCGGGTATAGCCTCGCGGCCGAGACCCTCGGGATGAGGTTTGTGTACCTTGAGGCAGGCTCAGGGGCCAAGGAGCCTATTCCCCCAATGATCGTGGGGGCGGTCAGCAAGACCCTTGACATTCCCGTAATCGTGGGAGGCGGTATCAGGACCCCTGAGGCGGCAAAGGCTGCGAAGATGGCAGGCGCAAGCGCCATCGTGACCGGTACCCTAGTCGAGGAGGAGTCACAGGTCAAGGAGAGGATCAGCGAGATAGTGAATACTATCTCAAATTAGCCTATTTCTGCCCACGACATAGTTTAAAGCCCCTAGAATCCCTTTGTAACCACTTAGATACCCATTACTCCGAGTGAGCCCGTTTGATAGACGTAGAGATGCCGCCCAATTACCAGAAGTACTTCTCAGAGCTAGAGAACAGGCTCAACCATCTCTATGGGGTCGCTACAGAGGCTAGGAGCAAGGGACTCGACACGATCCTAGAGGTTGACAGCAAAATCACCGCTGATATCGCGGAGAGGATCGAGAAGCTCATCGGGCCACCAGGCATCACCCAGCGCATGAGGGAGCTTGAGGGAATGGACAGGAGGGAGGTGGGCTTCATGGTAGCCAGGGAGATAGCCTTGGGGCGCTTCGGCACGATGGAGAAGGCTGAGGCAGCAGACCAGGCAGTGCGAACAGCCCTTGCCATCATAACTGAAGGAGTTACCATCGCACCAATCCAAGGCATACCCGAGATTAAGATCAAGAGAAACCCCGATGGGACCGAGTTCCTCTCCATATATTTTGCGGGGCCCATCAGACCAGCGGGAGGGACTGCCCAGGCGCTGACCCTAGTAATCGCGGACGTGGTGCGCCGGGCATTGAACCTGGAGAAATGGCAGGCCTCCGAGGACACGGTGAACCGTTTCATTGAGGAAGTGGGGCTTTACACGCGTAGCGTCAGGCGTTTCCAGTACCATGTAACAGATGAGGATTTGGAGGTGGCCATGAAGGCGCTACCAGTCGAGCCCACGGGGGTCAGTACGGACCCCTTTGAGGTGTCAAACTACCGTGACGTGCCGGGTATTGAGACCAACAGGCTCAGGGGTGGAGCCCTCATCGTAGTCGTCGACGGCGTCGTTGGAAGGGCCAGAAAACTGGTGGGCATCTGTGAGCAGATAGGAATTGAGGGATGGGATTGGCTCCACCAGATGGGGAAGAAGAACGGCGAGGGAGAAAAAAAGCCCACTGCTCAGTTCATGGATGAGGTCATCGTGGGGAGACCTGTTTTCGGGTTCCCCAATGCAAAGGGAGGGTTCAGGCTCAGGTACGGCAGGTCGAGGACCACGGGTCTCGCAGCGTGCGGTATGCATCCTGCCACCATGATCACCCTGAACGGTTTCATGAATACGGGGCTCCAGCTCAGGGTCGAGCTGCCCGGTAAATCCGCGGCCGTTTGCCCCGTTGACTCAATAGAGCCACCCATAGTACGCCTGAAGGACGGCTCGGTGATACAGGTCGTTGACGAGGACCACGCGAATGAGGTCTATGGCCAGATCGAGCGCATATTGTTCAACGGGGATATCCTGTTCAACGCCGGTGACTTCATACAGTTCAACCATCCACTTCTCCCGGCGGGATACGACGAGGACCAGTGGAGATACGATGTCGAGGCAGAGGTAGCCTCAATAGGCGAGAAGGCGATTGAGGAGATCACCGGCCTCACAATGGGGCGCATCAATGAACTCCTGGTTGACATCAGGAAGCCTCCGACACCCGAGGAATCACTTTCATTATCAAAGACGGATATCCCGTTTCACCCGAGGTACACCTATGACTGGCCCACGGTAGAACATGAGGACCTGCTAACGCTTAGGAACACCTTGGCTGAGCAGTGGGAGGGCAGATCAGGAGGCATAAGGTTATCTCCGGAGGAGAAGGAAACCCTTGAGGTGCTGCTGGTGCCCCACTCCGTGTCCGAGGGCACCATCAGGTTTGACGAGGCAGACTGCATCATCGAGAAATGTCTTGCGCTGGACCACCGCTACGTGGAGGCCGAAGAGGTAGAAAGCCTCAAGCAGGTAAACGAATGGGCGGGCCTGGAGGTCAGGCAGAAGTTCTACGTGTACGTGGGAGCCAGGATGGGTCGACCTGAGAAGGCAAAGGAGCGCAAGATGAAACCGTACCTCCACTGCATCTTTCCGGTTGGGAACGGGGGAGGCCCCCAGAGAAATATTTCAAGGACCAAGAGAGGAGACAAGATACGGGTCGAGTTGGCACAGATCAACTGCCCTGAGTGCGGCTTCCCAGCGGTTGGCCCAATTTGTGACAACTGCGGCTCATACACCGTTATGGAGAAGCGTTGCCCCCGGTGCAACACACCCCAGAGCGGCGAAAAATGTCCAAGATGTAAGATAAACACCGTTGCCTATGGGTGGGCGGAGATCGACCTCCGTGTACAGCTGGAGAGCGCCAGAAAACACATCGGCGGCAGCCTCCCCGACAAGATCAAATGCGTCAAGCGCCTCATGAGCGACACCAAGATGCCTGAACACCTTGGGAAAGGCATACTGAGAGCCCGTTACGACCTCAGCGTTTTCAAGGACGGCACCCTCAGGTTCGACCTCACCGATATCCCGCTCACACACTTCACACCAGATGAGGTGGGGACCCCCATCGAGATGCTCATTGAGCTAGGTTACACGGTTGACATGCACGGGGAGCCACTGACTAGGGGAGACCAGATGCTTGAGTTGTTCGTCCAGGATATCGTGCTCCCCGAGGACTGCGGCGACTACCTAGTCAAAGTCACCAACTTCCTCGATGACGAGCTCCGTGACTTTTACAAGATGGAGCCCGAGTACAACAGGACGTCCAGGGACCAGATAGTAGGAGAGATAGTCTTCGGCATGGCGCCCCACACAAGCGCCGCCATCGTCGGAAGGATAATCGGCTGGACCACGGTGCGCAACTGCTACGCCCACCCTTACTGGCACGCGGCCAAGCGGAGAAACTGCGACGGAGACGAGGACGCCATCATGATGGCTCTTGACCCTCTGCTAAACTTCAGCAAAGCATACCTCCCAGAGGCGAGCGGAGGGCTGATGGACGCCCCACTGTTCGTCATCCCCAACCTGAACCCCAGCGAGGTGGACAAGGAGAGCCACAACGTGGACGTCATCTCCCGCTACCCTCCAGAGTTCTACGCCATGAGCAAGAGGAGGGCCGGCCCGACAGAGTTCGGTCCGCTCGTGGACACCCTCGGAGCCCGCCTCGGCACAGCGGCCCAGTACACAGGCCAGCACTACACCCACGAGTGCACCAACATCAACCTGGGAAGCCATCTGGGCGCCTACAACGTCCTCAAGTCCATGCTTGACAAGCTGGAGAGCCAACTAGACCTCACCAAGAAGCTGAGGGCCGTCGAGGGCAAGACCGTCGGCCTCAAGATCCTCAACAGCCACTTCATGAAGGACATAGTGGGCAACCTCAGGGCGTTCACCAGGCAAAAGTTCAGGTGCAGCAAGTGCAACAAAAAGTACAGGAGACCGCCGCTGAAGGGGGTCTGCGACCGCTGCGGAGGACCGATTCTTCAGACGGTGTACAAGGGAGGCATCACAAAGTACATCAAAGCGGCCAGGGATATCATCTACAAGTACGACTTGGGGGACTACTACGTGGACAGGATCAGGCTCGTCGAGGAGGAGATTGACTCGCTGTTCTACGAGGAGCCCGATGAGGAGACCCAGAACCAGTTCAACCTCATGTCATTCATGAAACCGAAGGCAAAGGACTAGCTTGGAAAGGTTATTATTAGACTCGTGAGTTAACTCAGGCGAACAACAATGAGTAAAAAGAAAAAACAGCAAAACACGAGCATGCCGCAGAGCAGCGCAGGCCTGATGAGGTTCTTCCAGGACGAGACCAACGGCGTCAAGATCCCGCCGGAGTTCGCGTTAGGGGCAGCTGTGATACTCATTGTAGCCGTTATAGCGGCGAGGATATTCTTTCCCATCGTGTAGACCCCCGTCAAGGGACCAGTTTACAGATTCATGGAGAGAGGATGCTCGATGACCGAGAAACCGAAACGCGACCTAGTGATTATGGGGGTGAAACCCGTCATGAACTACGTGGTGGCATGCATCACATTGTTCAACGACGGCAACGAGACCGTCATGATAAGGGCTAGGGGTAAACACATCAACAAGGCGGTGGACACCCTGGAGCTGCTGCGCAGGGTTTTCCTCAGGGACTTGGTGGTGCGGAAGACCAGGATAGGCACCGATGTCTTGACACGCGATGACGGGAACGAGGCGAAAGTATCTATTATAGAGATAGTAATTGCCCCCAGCTAAGCAGTTTTTTAAACGGATAGATACACCCATTCAACGACAACGAATGACATACCCAAAGATCAAGGTCACGCCGCCTGGCCCAAAGGCCAAGGCGATCGTGGATAGGGACGCGGCGGTCATCTCACCCAGCTTTGGCAGGGCTTACCCGCTTGTGGTTGAGAGCGCTGAGGGAAACATCGTCAGGGACGTTGACGGTAACGAGTTTATTGATATGAACGCCGGGTTGGCGGTGTGCAGCGTCGGGCACGGCCACCCCAAGCTCAAGGAGGCCATCAAAGACCAGGTGGACAAGTTCATCCATTACAGCTACACGGATTTTTACTACGATGACTACGTGGAGCTGGGGGAGGAGCTGGCTAAAATCCTGCCCATGGGGGGCGACAAGAAGGTCTTCTACGGCAACAGCGGGGCAGAGGCCATTGAGGCGGCCATGAAGGTGAGCCGCTGGCATACGGGGAGGCAGGGGTACATCGCGTACATTGGGAGCTTCCACGGGAGAACCCTGGGGGCGGTCAGCCTCACGGCATCCAAGCCATACCAGAGGCGCAGGTTCGCCCCGCTCATCCCCGGGGTTGAACACGTGTTTTACCCGTACTGCTACAGGTGCCCATTCAATCTGGACTGCGATAGCTGCGATATGGCCTGTGTTGATTACATAGACGACCACCTTTTCCACAAGTACGTGCCACCCGAGGAGGTGGCGATGCTTATCGCTGAGCCCATCCAGGGCGAGGGCGGGTACGTTGTACCACCTGACGCCTACTTCCCCAAGCTCAAGAAGCTGCTGGACGAGCATGGGATATTGTTCGCGGTAGACGAGGTGCAGTCTGGGGTGGGCAGGACCGGTAAATGGTTCGCCATAGAGCACTGGGGCGTTGAGCCCGACATCGTCTGTGTCGCCAAGGGCATCGCGGCAGGCATGCCGCTGGGGGTCATGGCGAGCAAGGCAGAGATCCAGGATTGGACGCCGGGAAGCCATGCATCAACATTCGGTGGTAACCCGGTGAGCTGCGCGGCGGCTTTATCGGTGCTGGATATCATCAAGACGGAGGACCTGTTGAAGAACGCCGAGGTCGAGGGAGGGTACATCAAGAAGCGCCTCGAGGAGATGATGGAGGTTCACCCCATGATCGGTGATGTCAGGGGCAAGGGCCTCATGGTGGGCGTGGAAGTCGTTAAGGACAAGGACAGCAAGGAGGTCGCCTCCAAGGAGACAGAGGAGATCATGATGGATTGCTTCAGGAACGGCCTGGCCATCGTGAACTGCGGCGTCAACGTGATAAGGTGGATGCCTCCGCTGACTATCACGAGGGACCTAATTGACCCCAGCCTAGAGATTTTCGAGAAGGCTTTAAGCAAGATTGAGGCCGCTTAGGCCCCAATAATCCTTTTTATAAAATATTTTAAACAATTAAGGTAGATTAGGGGCTTATTCCTTCTCTACGATTAATTTCGTAAAGTTACCAGAGCTCGCCTGGATGAGCCCGTCGAAGGGCTCCCTGATGTTCATGTACTCAAGTCTGACCTCGGCTCCCGCGGTCAGATCCATGGCGGCCTCTGCCAGGTCCCTCCACAGGCTGACCCTCGCCTCACCGGTTCCGTCGTCGATCCTAAAGTTGGTGACGGTGGTTGGTCCCCTGGATGTGTCGATGTCCCTCTGCACCGGGTCGTCGAGGAGCTGCCCCCGGATGGAGATGTTCTGCCGTCCCTCAATCAGATCAATGATGTCGGTGACCTTTCTCTCAAGTTCGGGGATATCCATCTCGAAATCCTCTGGGTTGATGTGAAGCCTGCCGTTCCTCCCGACGTTGAGGTCGATGCCGCCGTAACCGGCTCTTGTGTAGCCGTTCTCCACGACGATGATGGTTCCCTCCTCCATCTCCTCTGCCTTGTCGGCGTCTTCGTCCCACATGCTGAGCCTGACTGTTCCCGTGTCGTCCTCTAGTAGGACAGATCTCACCTTGCCCTCTGTACCGTCCCTCCTGACGAACTGCCGCTCCTCGCTTACCTGGGTGGCGAGGGCCGCGACGTTGACGCTTCCCATGCTCTCGCTGAGGTTTCCGATCTTGGTCCAGAATGGAACTGCCTCTAAGGGTTTGTCGTTCTTCTTGATGATCTTGATGGCGGTGTCCCACCCAACGTGAACCTCGGGGCTGCCCGTGTTCCCCGTTCGAACGTTGCCGCTGATGACCCTGATCCTTGTCCCCCGCTCTATACTACCGAACTCCTCGACCCTGTCGTCCCAGAGCACCAGGTTGATCCTCGCGCCACCTTCCTCCAGCACTAGACGGCTTACCTTGCCCTCGGACCCGTCCTGCCTGTTGAATGTGTTTACGGGGAAGCTGTCCATTACGACTCCCTCAAGGTGTGTAGGTCCCTCCGCGTGGATATCAGCCGGTGTCAGGAAGAAAGAGTCCAGTGATGGAAAATCCTCCTCAACGGCGTCCATGGGCTCCATGAACAGCTGCCCGCGGTTTCCCACGTTTACCTCAACGTTGCCCCGGCGTTCCCTGCTGTATCCATGGAGTAGCCGCACTATCTTGCCCGGCTCAAGCTTGGACGCCTCCACATGGTCGGCTTTCTCGTCCCAAAATACGAGGACCGCTGAACCAGTAGCGTCCCCTATGATCATCCTGAGGACCTTGCCCTGCTTCTGGTTGTCCCTCTCAAAGGTCCTGCTTGGGAATACCTGTATAACGCGGCCTGTGAGGCTGACGTCGCTGAGGCCTGGGGTCAGGTCTCGTATCTTGAGTTTCGCCTCGATGCGCTCGCCTGCGCCGTTAATGCCCAGGTTGCTGGAGACGAGGTGCGCTGCGGCTGCCTCCGTGAGTAAACCAGCGGCCTTGGCCCTCTCCTTCTCGATTAGCTCCCTGACCGCCGCCTCTGTCAGGTTGGGCTTCAAAGCCAATATTTTCTTGATGATATCCTGTGTGGACATAAACTTCAGAATAGTTTCGTGTCAAAGAGAGTAAAGAGGGTTTTGATTACCTATCACTGCTGTTTCTTGGTCTCGGACGCGTATATGTATATGAACGCCAGAATTAGCGCGGTCACTGACAGAAGCAGTATCGCCGAGTTCGCGAAATCGAACAGCACTGGGATGGACATACTGTAGCCTATGATGCGGGTTCGTTATTTAGGTTTAGCTCTAGTCCATGACGCTGTATCTTTTCCAGATGGCGGTGAGGCTGTCATAGGCTTCATCGTCCTCCGCGATAAGGTCGAAGTGCTCAAGGGCTTCGGCTAGCTTCTGGGCGAGGAGGTGGTAGCAGTAAGCCTTCTCCTCGTCAAGGACCCTGAAGTAGAAATCGCTGCAGCCGCAGTAACCAGCATGACTGTAGATCATGTACTCGGCGTTGTTACCGATGGCGACCCACAGGGTTCTACCACTGGGCTTGAACACGTACTTCTTGACCCTGTTCTCGGTAACGAGGCGCCACGCATTATCGAATCGATTCCCGAAAACGTCCCTCAATCGCTGCCAGTTCTGCCGTGATATCTCTTTCTGGATCCTCAGGTCCCGAATGACCTGCTCCAGTACGAGGTGCTCACGTAGCGACGCCATAATGAATACTCGCACCTGCCCCGTTTATAGCCCCATCCATTGGGTGAATCTTATATTCCGTGGCTCAAGGTGAGACCTGATGATCAAACTCCTGACTCCCAACCCAGCGTTGATGGTCGAGTCAGGTGAGAGAGTGATGTTGGCGGCGGACCTGCACCTCGGCCTAGAGTATGAGCTCTCAAGGCAGGGCATCAGCATCCCGTACCAGTGGAACAGGATACTCGAGGAGATGATGGTCCTGCTTGAGGAACATAAACCAGACAGACTTGTGTTACTCGGGGACGTCAAACACGGCGTCCCGGCAACTAGCTTCTCTGAGAAGAGGGAGATACCGCTTTTCTTTAACGCGCTCCTTGAGGCCGTGCAGTTCATTGACATCACCCGGGGGAACCACGACGCCAACATCCAAAAGTACCTTCCCGATGAGGTTCACCTCCACACATCCAAGGGAGTAATATTCGGGGACGGCTTCCAGGTGGCTGCTTTTCACGGCCATGCATGGCCAAACCCAGCCGTGATGACCTCGGATGCCATCATCATGGCGCATAATCATCCAACAGTGATGCTGAACACGCCCCTCGGGGTGCGAATCTCGAGGCCAGCATGGCTCAGGGGCAAACCGAACGTGGAAAGACTGGTAGCCGCGTTCCTGAACCAGGACAATATCAGGCTCAAGGAGGAAGAGGAGGCACTAAACGTCTTTGAGGAGGAGTATGGTTTTGAGTGCGGGAACCCCGAGATCATCGTGATGCCCATGTTCAATGACCTTCTAGGAGGACTCCCTGTAAACTCTGAGGCCCCCGATAGTCTGCTTGGTCCATTGTTCAGAAATAAACTGGTGGACATGGACACGTTTGACGCGTATATGCTAGACGGCACATTTATGGGTCAGGTTGAGTTCCTCAGGGACCGCCTTGAGGGACGTGTGTAGGTATCACCCACATACAACACGTTATTATCGAATCTGGTTTCTAGATGCCTGTGTCCCATTATGGGAGACGCCATTGAGCCCGAAAGGGCTTCCTTCCCAACTAATTCTCAACACAGGCATGGCATCTGGATGAATAGCGACCATCTACATTGACCCCTTCACGGATTCTTTTGTACCTCGGTTCCCGCCCCGCACGGTCTAGGATCAAACCGAGACCTTCCTCATTGATATTGCCCAACACGTTTCTCGTGCCAAGGGGTCCGCAACAAGGCATGACGTCGCCGTTCGGGGCTACTCCGATGTCCCTAAGAACCTCACCGCACCTGATCTCGGTGAAATGAACGGGATCGTACCTCAGACCCGCGCCTCTTCCAATCGGAGTGAACTGGGTCTCGAAAAGTACCGCATGAGAGTTGAGGATTCTACTTTTCCCAGCTACCTGAATCCTGTCGTCTCCAAGCAGCTCTGGGAGGCTCTCCGAGGTTATCTCGCTGTCCTTTCCCGTTGAGACCATGAGTGCTATCTTCACCCCGAGATCAACAGCGCCCCAATAAGCGTTCCTCACCGACTCAAAGGGCACGTACTCGCAGTGAAAATCATCAACACTCAGATTCAGCACATCCAGCCCAGCCTCGATCAGCGGTTTCAGCACCCCTTGAGCTTTCTCAATTGTTTCTCCCCAGAAACCATTGGAAACCACCTCTGTGTTCAGCCCGTTCTCACTTGATAATGAAATCAAGTCCCTCAAGGAATCGTATTCGAGAAACGGCTCACCTCCCGAGAAACTGACCCATTTAGCTCCGAGGCTCACTGCCTCAGTGATAACACGCTGAGCCGTCTGATGGGTCATAACCTCGGTTCTACGGGGCGAGCACTCGAAGAAACAGTGTCGGCACTCGGCGCTGCACCTGTAGGTCAGTAATAGGCCGACGCGGAAAGGGGTAGGAGTCATGAGAGCGACTCAAGGGTCCTCTCGATGAGCTGGTTCGCTTGGTAGAAGCCCTCCTCGACTATGTTCCTCTGTCTCACGAGTTTGTTGTGGAGCAGATTAAACTCGTGGCTCTGATGGTTCATCTTTACAAGGTCGATGATCTCCACGATCCTCGGGAAAGGCAGGGCACCGAAGGTCTCCATACTAGTCTGCTCGCTTGGACCGGCGTTGCTATGGGCGACGGGGTTGATGTGCCTTGAGACCCACATGAGTGTCTCGTTCAGCTCATTGACCTGCCCATCTGAGAGCGTCACCGCTTTTTCCACGATGGTTTTCTCAAGACGCTTGGATAACGCTACGAAAGTTTCAGCGCGTTTGATGAGCCCATCCAGGTTAAAGTAATCCCTAACCTTCTCGGATTTCTCCTGCATCTCGGTTAGAATCTCGTGCATCCTCTCCGCGTATTTATCGAAGTTGAACGGCAGCACGGGGCTGTTCACCATCCTGATGATGAAGTTCATCTCGGCCTTGACATCCATCTCGAGGACGTTCACGTCGCCGTGTTCCATCGTCGCGTACGGAGTGTGCCACCACCATCCTCCTCCACTATAGTTGACGTGGGGATCATAGAGATCCTCGGGTCTGCTCGTGGTGATGCTGACGTGAGGCATGCCTGTGCCCCAAAAGCTCCCGTCGCCAGCCCTCGTCGCCCACCTGTAGCTCTCGACGTCCTCACCAGTAACGGCCTTGACGCTGTCCAAGGCAGCGTCCATCACCTCGGTAATCTGAATGTCCCTGAACTTAGTCGCCCCCTCAGCTCCGGGGCTATCAATGTTATAGCTGGCGAAGCACCTGTGCCTCAGCTCGTGCCACCTGAAATCGTTGTACCAGGTGGACCCCGCGTACCTGCCTATCTCGTGTCCCGGCCAGATGGCTATCCTGACGCTCCTCCTCAGCTTGTCCCTCTCGGCGCTGATGAGCCTTGCTAGCTCCATTACGGCGACATTGCCCGAGAGGTTGTCAACCACGCCTGGGCTGACCGGCGGGGTGTCCACGTGTGCGTTGACGAGGATGAACTTGTCGGCCTCCTCGTTTCCCCTGATCTCCGTCTCAAGGAGCGGGATGGATTTCCAGCCCGTATCCATCTCGGAGACGATGTGAGCCCGGACTCCTCCCTGCTTCACCAGCTTCCTCAGTGCCTGCCCGTCCCTGTTGCTGATATGGAGGATCGCAGGGATCGTCTGAATATCATCAATGTTGTCCGATGTGGGGCTCCCAGAAACGCTGAAATCAGCCCTCTGGTGGCATACAAAGTCCTTGTAGTCGTCCTGCTCGATGACGACTAGGCCCGCGATGGCCATGTTTTGAAGCCTCAACAGGAACCCGTTCCTGAGCCCCATCCAGTCGCCGCTGGTCTTCTGCTCACATAGCACAATCTTGTCCCTGCAGTCCGCGTAGCCCAGCTCCTCGGGCGGGATGTATATCATCTCGGCCTCCAAGCCCTCGGGGCCGGTAGAGTTCACCTGCCTGTAAGGGGTGCACTGGACCTCCATCTCGGTGGGCGAGAGAATCTTGAGGCTGCTGTACTTGGGCTGGCTCAGGTACGCCTCGAACCTGTGCACATTACACTCTAGGCCGTACTCCTCAAACTTCTCCTTCATGTACATGATGGCCCGCTCCTCCTCCTCACTGCCGCTGAGGATAGGGGCGATCTCCATCATCTCCTCCCAGTTCCCCTGCATCAACCCCTTGTCGATGCCCGCCTCAAGCCTCTCAATCAGCTCCACGGTTTCATCGTTTAGAATAATCATGAGAATACCGTACAACGGGGCATCCTTAACGTTTACCAGCAACCCTCGGGAAAAGTAAGACACCCTTTTTAACCGTCATGCAAAGGATCAAATGATTAGAAATGGCATCAAAAATAGGTGACAAGGTCCAGTCAGCCGACTGGAAGAACGAGAAACACGTCCCAGCGATCACAGTCCAAGACTCAGCCAAGGCAGGGGCGCTGATCAAGCTCAACGTACGGGTCGGCAAGGAGATCCCCCATCCCAACACCGTGGAACACCACATCAGATGGATCCAGGTCTACTACACACCAGACGACGGCAAGTTCACGTACGACCTCGGCAGGGCTACATTCAACAGCCACGGCGAGGGCCAAATAGCCACAGACAGCAACGCAGACCTTTACTTCACGGCCAACGCATCGGGAACCATAAACGCCGTCAGCCTCTGCAACCTCCACGGACTCTGGGAGAGCAGCAAAAAGCTCACCGTCTCATAATTTTTCCTCATAAATTTTTTTTAATGTTTTTTTTCTCGATATGACCAGTGACGGGAGCTAAAGAAGTCGTTTTTGGGGTTAGTTTCGGGAGTGGTGGGACCGCCCGGAATCGAACCGGGGATCTCGCGGACCCGAACCGCGAATCGTACCAAGCTTGACCACGGTCCCAGAGCGTATTCAACCGTGGTCGCTTGACCTAAAAAGATTCCTAAAGAGGCTCACGCCTCGATAACCGCGTCCCTGACACACATGTTCAGCACTGTCTCCGCGATATCGGCCCCATACTCGGCGGTCCTCGATATGCTCTCGATTATGAGCCTCAGGGAGGGCACCTCGTCTGGGGCAGCCTGCTTCAAAATCCTGTGCAGGACCTCGGCCTCCATCTCACGGGTCCTCATGGCCATCTCCAGCACCTCATCAGCCTCGTTATAGTCCTCGTCGAACACAGACTCCATGGCGTTCTCGAATATCTCCAACGCAAACTCGCTGAGCCGGGTTAGCTCGTCCAAGACCTCCCCACTCACCGTGGTAAGAGTAAGGGCCAGCCTGTTCTGAGCGATGTTCACTGCATGGTCAGCCATCCTCTCCACGGATTTAGTGATGAGCCTGTATCCCAGACAATCCCGGGGGGATTTCAAGCCACTCTCCTTCAGAATATGCCCATCCGTAACCGCCACATTGAGGAGCCTGATAATGTACAGGTTGAACCTATCGACCTCATCGTCCATGGCTACGACCTCCCTAGCCAGGTGTATCTCATCCATACCGAGGGCCACGATGGCGTCCCTGTGCATAGCACCAGCGATGACGCTCATCCTGCGAAGCGCGTCCTTCACAGACAGCTCGGCGTAGCTCAGCAAGACCTGAAGGGTAAGATCATGGGGCAGATCTGATAATATCTCGGTCCCCACAAGCTTCTTCCGGGTAAAGTCCTTGACCTGGAACTTGACTGCGCTGCTGAGCCTCTGCTGGTTAGATCGAAGCTGCAAGATGTTGTACCCCATGAGGTAAGCGGACACGATCCTCCGCACGATGCTCTCGGGGGTATCATCAGTGTCTGGGGTGATAATGACTTTACGGTGAGCGTCCTGAGCATCCGCCCCCTGCGGGGTTAAGGTCAGGGTCATATCATCCCTCTGTGTAATCTTAACGACGCTGCCCCTCTGTAGCCCCATTTGCTCAACCCAGGGCTTGGGGAGCGAGATGATGAACGTTGACCCGCCTGTTACCTGTACTTTCCTAAGTTCCTCCCCGGCCGTAGTTGACACTGATATCTCTCCTTAACCACCATAAACAACGCAAGGATAAATATAGTTAATGTAAAAATATTGCCTTAATGTGATAACTATATAGAAAGCGGTGGTGTTTGTTGGTTATACGGTTTACAAGAAGGAAAACACAATACGCCGATAACACCTTTATCTCAGCGACCGTCTAACTCGGGCGTTACCCGAGGCGCTCGGGACTAGCCGTAAGTAGCCCGGTTTATATCCAGCCGTTCACCTCCCTGCCCGTATGTACGATTTAGAGAACCTCATGGAGTGCTCGGAGGATGTTTTGGAGTATATCGAGGCAAACAAGGAGAAGGCGCCTAAATACATGGAGCAGTACAAGTCCTACAGGCTCGAATGGGAGGCAACGACCAAGATAAAGTGCCACGCGGACAAGTACACCGTCATCGCGTTCAGCGCTGAGTGGTGCCCCGACTGCTACAGGAACATACCAATACTAGCCCAGCTCCAGGAGAAGACGGGGCTGAAGACCCGCGTTTTTGGCCATCTCATGAGGGACGCCAAGAGCCCAGTCAACCTGTGGGCGTGTCCACCAAGCCCGGTGCAGGTGAAGGAGTTCAAGGTCGTCAAGATCCCCCACATGTTCATCGTGAACAAGAAGGGAGAGGTCGAGGGAGAGATCATCGAGAACCCCCCAGAGGGCAAGGCCCTCGAGAGGGCAATCCTTGAGATCCTAGAGTCCTAGAGTTTTTTATATCCACCACCCTATTCCTGAAATATGATCCAAATCAGCCCCGGCACCGTTCTTTACGTTTTTACCGCCAAGGATGGTAGAGAGGTTATCCTCAGAACCCCCAAATGGGAGGACCTAGAGGACGCGCTTGAGTTCATTAACAGCCTTATCAAGGAGGAGGCAAAGATCCTGGCCATCACAGAGAAGACAAGGGAACAGGAGATAGACTGGTTGGCTGAGAACCTGAAAAAGCTGGAGAAGGGGCAGCACATCTTCATCGTGGCGGAGGTCGATGGAAAGATGGTGGCCGGCTGCGAGATCAACCCATCATTCGGTAGGATGAGCCACCTTGGAAGCCTAGGGATCTCGGTCAAGGACGGCTACCGCGGAATAGGGATCGGCGTTGACCTCATGAAGGAGGCCGAGAAACATGCCATCCACATGAGGCTGAAATCCGTGAAACTTGAGGTATTCGAGAACAACGAGCCGGCTATAGCCCTCTACGAGAAGATGGGTTACAAGATAACGGGACGTGTCCCTGGGGCTATACTCTACAAGGGAGAGTACATTGACAGCCTCATCATGACGAAGAAGCTTCTCTCATCATAATAGGGGCAATTTCGGATACATTTTTAAAACAACTTGATGCTAGGAGTAGTGGGGATAGGGATGAGTGTGTATCACTTGGACTGGAGAGGCTCCTCCTAAGCGAGGAAACTGATTTTCATATACCCCCTAGCTCGTACGCCAGCACCGTAAACCCTTATAGTGCTGTACATACAGAGGCGAACAACAATGACAGATGAACCAAAGAAGAATATGGAAGTGACACCCTGGAAAGTCAGCGGGGACATCGACTACGACAAGCTCATGGTACAGTTCGGAGTCCAGAGCATGAACGATGAGATCGCTGATAAATTAGCTAAACACGCGGGGTTCAAACACCTTCAGCTGAGGCGGGGGGTATACCTGAGCCACAGGGACACTGACTGGTGGATCAAGGAGTACGAGAAGGGAAACAAGGTAGGCCTTTACACGGGCAGAGGCCCCAGCGGCCACGTACATCTGGGACACCTGTTGCCATGGTTCTTCTGCAAGTATCTGCAGGATGCTTTCGACGCAGACCTCTACTTCCAGATGACGGATGACGAAAAGTTCCTCCACCGGGACGACCTTACTCTGGAGGCGGCTGTCGCGCTTACCTACGAGAACGCATTGGACGTCATAGCATGTGGATTAGATCCTGAGAAGACGCATATCTTCAGTGACGCTGATCACATCCAGCACCTCTACAAGCTGGGACTCAAGGTCGCGAAACGAACCACGTTCAGCACAGTACGTGCCGTCTTCGGTTTCAAAAACAGCGATAACATAGGCGCGATCTGGCACCCGGCTCTCCAGATGATGGTGTGTTTCCTGCAATCGGAGAGGGAGGGAAAGAACATACCATGCCTAATCCCGGCGGCCATAGACCAGGATCCATACTGGAGGATCACGCGGGACATCGCTGAGAAGATGGGTTACTATAAACCTGCTCAAATACACGCCAAGTTCCTCCCAGGTCTGGCAGCGGGCGGTAAGATGAGCGCCAGCCAGCCGGATACAGCCATATTCACCACGGATCCACCTAAGGAGGCGGGAAAAAAGGTGATGCGGGCTTACACAGGGGGAAGGGATACCGTCGAGGAGCAGCGGAAGCTGGGCGGTAGGCCGGAGGTCTGTAACGTCTATGCGTACTACTACTTCTTGTTCGAGGATGACGACCAGAGGTTGGTTGAGAGGGAGCTGTCCTGCAAATCAGGTGAGATTCTCTGCGGCCACTGCAAGACGGATCTAGCGGTGAGGATCGAGGTCTTCCTGACCGACTTCCAGGAAAAGCGTGAGGCGGCTCGTGAGGTTCTTGACCAGTTTATCATCAAACCGGTGGAGTGAGGTGTGACGTTTTATTGTGGAAGATAACTCGGTCATCACACCATGGGAAGTATCCGGTGAGATAGACTACGACAAGCTCGTCGAGAGGTTCGGAACTACTCGTTTAACGCCTGAGCTCCTAGAGAGGATCGGTGGACACACCGGGAGACTTCACTTCATGCTTCGGAGAGGAGTGTTCTATTCACACCGGGACCTGGATCTGGTGCTTGATAGCTACGAGGAGAACGGGAGGTTCGTGCTCTACACGGGAAGAGGCCCGTCTGGTCCCGTCCACTTGGGTCATCTTGTTCCTTGGATGTTCACCAAACATCTTCAGGCCAAGTTTGGGTCAAAGCTTCTGTTCCAATTTACCGACGATGAGAGGATGCTCCTGAGGGATGATATGGATGAAGGTGTTACAGGGCACTGGGTCTACCAGAACGCCTTGGACCTCATGGCGCTGGGCTTCGATCCGGATAAAACGGAGTTCATAGTGAACACGCGGCACATCGACAAGATATACCCTATAGCGTTGAAGATCGCTCGGAGGGTCACCTGTAGCACCGTCAGAGCCGTGTTTGGGTTCAGGGAGGAGGCGAATACTGGGATCATGTTTTTCCCAGCCATCCAGTCCGCCCCATGTTTCCTTGAGTCTGAAAGGGCGGGGGAGCCTGTCCCATGCCTGATCCCAGCGGGTATAGATCAGGACCCGTACTGGCGCATCACGAGGGACGTCGCATTGAAGCTTGGGTACTCTAAACCCGCCCAGGTTCATGGAAGGATGCTTCCCGGCCTGAGGGGGGACGCCAAGATGTCGTCCTCTCTCCCATCAACAGCCATCTACCTGACAGATGTACCGGCACTTGTTGAGAAAAAGATCCAATGCGTTGACACGCCAGGGGGTCCCGACGGGTGCCCGATATTTCTCTACCGGTACCTGCTCCTAGAGGAGTCCGACGAAGAGGTTAACTCGGTCTACGAGTCTTGTAGATCCAAGCGCATCAGTTGTGAGGAGTGTAAGATGGGGTTAGTAAAGCTGGTGAACAGGTTCCTCAAGGGGCATCAGAGGCGGCGTGAGCTGATCAAGGGCAGCGTCAAGAAGATGCTTGAATAAAGCTCTTCCCCTCCCACGCCTATTTTATTGGCATGAGCATCGTGAGAAGGCTTGATTCTGTAGCGGAGACGGCTCACCCATTCCTTGAGAACGTGGGTATGAAAACACTTTACTCGAAAAGGGAAGACGGGGCGGATGTTACCTGCTTCGTGGTTCGTTGCGCCGTCGGGTCCGAGATCGAGGAACACATTCACCAGGACGAGGCAGATATAATCTACGTTTTACAGGGAAGAGCCACCATGTGGATAGAGGACAGGGGAGAGTTCACCTTGATCCCAGGTGTCTTCATCGTGGTTCCGAAGGGACTGCGGCATAGGACATACGACGTGGAGGAGGAGCTCATAATCTACGATGTCTTCACTCCACCAATGTTCTAGCCAAGGGCCAAGTATATCACAGGAACAATTGTAGAAACATTAATGCCTGATACCTTGCTCTTTTTTACTGTTTATTATGACGATTACAAAGGATTACGGAAAACTGCTCGACATGAGCAAGGAACTCATGGTGGTTGGCAGCGCGGGCGCCATACTCCAGTGGGACATGGAGACCAAGATGCCGCCCAGGGGGGTCGGCTTGAAGAGCGAGCAGCTCGCTTGGGTTCAGAAGATAGCACACCAGATGCTGACAAGCTCGGAGTCTGGAAAGTTGATAGGCGTTATCCAGAAGCACAAGGACTATGGTAGCCTTGACAACGTCCAGAAGAGAAACGTGTACCTCGCCAGGAAAGCCTATGATGAGGCCACAAAGCTTCCCGAGGACTTGGTTGTAGAGATTGCAAAGCAGCAGACAATTGGTGTAAACGTCTGGAAGAGGGCCAAGGCGGATAAGAATTGGAAGCTGTTCGAGCCCGAGCTGGCGAAAATTAAGGCGTTAAAGGAGAAGGAGGCGACACTCTTGATGGAGATCAAGGGCGCAAAGAAGCCCTATGACGCGTTGATCGATAGCTTTGAGCCAAAGATGACGGCGGTAAACATTACTCGCATCTTCGATGAGATGAAGAGGGGGCTCATCCACGGTATGAAGAAAGTCATGGATCAGGATCAGCCGAACGTTGATTTCCTAGAAAGGTCGGTTCCTGAGGATGTGCAGATCAAGATAGGGGAAGACATGGCCGAGTTCATGCTCTATGATATCAAATCCGAGATGGCAGGCGGCAGAATCGATACCACTGAGCACCCATTCACCACGGGTTACTACACTGATGTCCGGATCACGACCCACTACCACGAGAACAGGTTCATCAGCAGCATATACAGCATCCTCCACGAAGGCGGACATGCACTATACGAGCAGGGGTTGCCGATGGAGTGGATGTACACGCCAGTGGGTATTAGCACCAGCTACGGGGTACACGAGTCCATGAGCCGGTTCATCGAGAACATGGTGGGTAGGAGCCCCGAGTTCTGGAGTTACTACATGCCCAGACTCAGAGAGCTGACCGGGGACACCTTCAAGGACGTAACGGAGGACCAGATTCTCAAGGCGGCCAACTATGTTACCCCGAGCAAGATCAGGATCGAGGCAGACGAGGTGACCTACGGCATGCACATAATCATCCGCTTCGAGATTGAGAGGGACCTGTTCAACGGGAACCTTGAGGTCTCGGAGCTCCCACAGGTGTGGAACCAGAAATACGAGGACTACCTGGGCGTCGAGATCAAGGACGACAGCGAGGGCGTCATGCAGGACACCCACTGGGCGGCTGGTCTCTTCGGGTACTTCCCCAGCTACGCACTGGGCAACATCTACGACGGCGTCTGGCTGACTAAGCTTGAGAAAGACATGCCCGAGTGGAAACAGCACATAGCCAACGGCAGCTTCAAGGAGACCAAGGAATGGCTCAGGGAGAACGTGTACAAGTACGGAAACCTCTACGACCCAGAGGACCTCGTGGAGCAGGTGACCGGCTCAAAGCTTGTCGTGAAGCCGTTCATAAACTACTTGGAGCAAAAGTTCCAGGCGATCTATGGCTACTAACCCCTTTTTTCAGTTCACTTTAATTTTGACTGCGCACCCAGTAGCAACCATGAGTCTCCCCGATGAGCTGC
>RCNB010000314.1_pt1 | contig 33134 bp, 32 predicted proteins | sample 2041321 | NCBI WGS metagenome assembly RCNB01 (sample SAMN09708232, study PRJNA481090) | Marine sediment metagenome, whole genome shotgun sequencing project.
CGTGGCAAAAAGTTGGGTCAGATCGTCTGCCACACTCTGAAGGTAAACGTCTTCAGATGATGGGGCCCTAGATCGATGCTTTCCACTTTCTCCTGTTTTGAGCTTTTTTATAAAAGTCTCAGCAGCGCGTACGGAAAGATTTTTTGAGACTATCCGGCGCCATGCCGCCTTTTGCTGGGTCGGTGTTTTAGCTCCCAATAATGCCCTTGCGTGGCCCATGCTCAAAGTGTTGTTAACTATGTCATCCCTGATTTCTCCGGGCAGACTTCTAAGTCTCAAGAAATTGGCAACCGTAGAACGATTTTGGCCTACACGCTTTGCCACCTTTTCCTGGGTCAAACCAAATTCGTCCATAAGGCGGTAATATGCTTCGGCCTTTTCCAACGGGTTGAGATCTTCCCGGTGTATATTTTCTATCAGGGCCATTTCAAGCATTTCACTTCCAGATACATCCCTTACAACCACCGGAACCCGCTTGAGTCCCGCCATGCGACACGATCGCCATCGTCGCTCTCCAACGATCAACTCATAGCCGCCAGAAACCGATCGCACAACAAGGGGTTGAATAACCCCATTTGCTTTTATGGAATCTGACAGGGCCTTAAGCTCTTGTTTTGTAAAAGTACGTCTAGGCTGATACGGATTTGCTCTTATAGTGTCAATATCACAGTAAAAAAAATCGCTCGGGCCAAACTGGGACGAGTCCACGCCTGGTATGAGTACATCAAGCCCTCGACCCAGCACCTGTTTCCTAGGCATTGCCTTTTCTCCTGTCGTTCATGATTTCTTTCGCCAGCGCAAGATAGCTTTGGGCTCCCCTGGACGTAATGTCGTAGAGGAGTATAGGTTTTCCGAAACTAGGGGCTTCTCCCAAGCGCACATTTCTGGGAATGCGTGCGTCAAAAACCAGGTTCTTAAGATACTTTTCTGCTTCTTCCGCTACCTGATGTGAAAGATTGTTACGCTTGTCAAACATGGTAAGCAACACCCCTTCAATCCGGAGTCCTGGATTTAAGTGTCTCCTAACACGTTTATAGGTTTCAAGGAGTTGGCTCAAACCCTCCATGGCAAAAAACTCGCACTGCAGTGGAACCAAAAGACTGTGAGCTGCAGTCAGGGCGTTTACGGTAAGAAGGCCCAGGGAAGGAGGACAGTCAAGCAGAATATAGGTATAATCTTGCGCAATTGGTTCCAGCAGACTCTTGAGGAGTACTTCCCTTCCTTTTTTGCCAATCAATTCCACTTCAGCCCCAATAAGGTCGGTAAAGGAGGGAAGGATTTTCAAGTAATCGAGTTCCGTATCCAAGATGAGATCTTTTGCCAAGGCATGCTGAATCAAACCTTGATAGAGCGTATTGGAAAGCTCAAGCTTATTTATGCCGATGCCGGTAGTGGCATTTCCCTGGGGATCACAATCCACAAGGAGGGTCTTTTGTTCGGCTACAGCCAGAGAAGCAGCAAGGTTTACCGCCGTGGTGGTCTTTCCCACCCCCCCTTTTTGATTTGCAATACAAATAATCCAGCTCACATGGACTTATTATCATAAAACCCCTTTCTTGCAAACCCATTATGATCTCCCAAATCCACCGCTTGCCGAGTTGGCCAGAGATTGATGCTTCGCATCCCGGTAAGGAAGCTGTCTTCTTTAAAGATAGCCGGTCACGGCGGTGGGTGCGCCGACGCACAAGTGTACTTCAAGCGTCCACCAATAAAGAGGATCCGGTGAAATCGGCAAGTCTGAAGGGTCAAAAAAATGAAAACAAAAAGACCATCCTCTATATCCGTTAGAGGTGACGCATTGTACCCTAGGTTTGAGAGATAACCAGCTGTGATTGTACTAGAGTTGCAACCAAAAGGGCTTTAAAACGTACCGCTTCATTGACTTTCCACAGAAGCACTATTATATTGTTGTATCAGGTAATTTTTTCTCTTGGAGGACCTAGGTCTGTCATGAGTAAGATCAAGACTAGCTTTTTTGCACTCCTTATCACAATCGTTATTTGCCTTGTTCCACCAATGAATTTAGCTGTGGCCTCTCATGCAAACCTGACCACCACGGAAGAGCGTGAGCTGGGCGAAAAATTCATGGCCTATGTCAAGAAACGTTTCACTTTTATTGATGACCCATTTATTGCCAATTACGTGGAAAGAGTAGGGCAATATATTGTAAACCAATATCCCTCACCGCCTTTTGACTTTGAGTTCTATGTGGTCAAAGAAGACGTTTACAATGCCTTTGCCGGCCCTGGAGGTCATATCTTCATCTATAGCGGTTTAGTTGCCGCTATGGAAAGCGAGGATGAATTGGCTGGTATCTTGGCGCACGAGATTAGTCACGTTCTTTGTCGTCATATTTCCAAACAGATAGAACAATCCAAAAAGATTGGGTTGGCTACCTTAGCTGGGGTGCTTGCAGGGGTTTTCCTTGGTGGCAGCTCTGCAACAGCAAGTGCTATTACCACCACTTCTATCGCAGCAGGCCAGTCACTTTCTCTTAAATACAGCCGCGAACATGAAATGGAGGCCGATCAGGTTGGACTCAAATATCTAAGAGAGGCCGGTTATAATGGTGAAGGGTTGCTGAAGGTCTTGGAAAAGATCCGGAAAAAACAATGGTTTGGGTCAAAACAGATCCCTTCGTACATGAGCACCCATCCTGCTGTCGAGGCCCGAATGATGTATCTCGATACGTGGATGCAAATTCATCCGGAACCAGCCGGTTCAGACAAGCCCTCCGGACTGCCTGATTTCAACAAGGTACGAACAAAACTGATAGCACTTTATGGAGATAGTGCCATAGCCCACAATATCTTTGATGCCGCACTGAGAAAAAGCAAAAAGGATGCCATGGGATATTATGGTAAGGGGTTGGTCCTTTTTCGGGAAGGTAAAAGGCAAGAAGCTGAAGAAAAGCTGAAGAAAGCCGTGCAACTTCGTCCTCTGGATGCAGACATCCTTCGGGATCTTGGCAAGACCTATTTTAGCATGGGCAATCACGCTAAAGCCCTAAAGGCCTTGAGAGGCGCCCTTGCCTTCAACTCCAAGGATCCTGAAGGTCGTTTCCTTTTGGGCAGGGCGCAGATGGAAACAGGTGATCTCAAAGATGCCGTCGAAACCTTTAGACTATTATTGAAAGAAACACCTGACTACTTGCCGGGAAGATACTATCTTGGGGAGACTCTAGGGAAGCAAGAAAAGCTCGCCGAGGCCCATTACCATCTGGGTATCTATTACAAGGAAAAAGGGCCTGCCAAAACGGCAAGGTTCCATCTTAAGCGTGCCCTAAAGCTGTTTGCAAGAGATCCGGCAAAACAAGAGGAGATTCGACGAATCCTAAAGAACCTGCCGAGCCCTTAATCATTACAACACCAACCCTTTCGACTTTAACCCACTGTCTCAACAAAATATGCTTCGTCCCAGAGACCCACTTCTCCACTGAGTTGCTCTCGTAAAGAGGGAAAATCTTCCAATATGGCCTTGGCTGAAAACCCCTTAATATCGTGAACCATGTCTTCCACAGAACGCTCCCCGTCCGATTCCACGTATAGATGCACGTGATCTGGAGCCAAATACAGGAGATTTACAAATCCCCCGACCGTCTCACCATATCCCAGGAAAGTGTCATAGACACGCCCGATGAAATCATTTGCAGGCCCAAAAATAGCTGCCCTATGAGTAACATTCCACACAAAGTGGTATTTGAGTTGAAGGATGATGCTGTCAGGATCATATTTGAGTTTCTGTAAAGCCAATGCCCTTTCATATTTGATCTTGTCTGAATCGAGAATTTCCTCGAAAGACCCTTTTGGGAGAACTTCCGCAAAGCCCGGCTCACTATCGGACGGCCCGTCTTTTGACTGGCCGACTACCCTTAATGCCGGTCGGAAGGCATAACATTTGAAGTCAACCTCATCCTGTATGCACTGGTTCAGATCACACAGGACTGATTCCTGAAAGTCCAATTCATGACAAGTATAGCACTTGCCGTGTGGTCTTGAGACCTTGGTTCTTGCACATTCCCTGCATTTCTGGGGCATATCGTCTAAATTATTCACTATTCACACAGTCTTCCTTTCTTGCGGCACTTCATCGCCAAGGCGTTCCGCGAGCCATCCGGGATAATGGGGACAATCGCTGTCAATGATATGCACGTTTGGTTTCACTGCCTGTTCGGTTTTGTTCATCAAAACTTGGACTAAAATGTTACCTTCTTGTATTTTTCAACACCTCGTCTCCTTGCGGAGTTATCCGATAGCGTTGCTTGGAGCTGCGGGGCTTGTCGGGAATGGTCATTTCCACAAGGCCTTGACTCAGTGCCGGTTCCAAGTGCCGTTCCTCAAAATTCGCCCGTCCCTTCAGACCTAATGCCGACCGAATCTCCGACCGCGTCATCTCTCCCGATATGGCCTTGAGCATTTTCATAACCTCTGTTGCGACTTGGTCCCGATTTGATTCCGACTGACCCGCGACATGGGCTTCATGTGCTCCGACTTGGGCGCGAACCTCGGGGTTCGGCCGGAAGATTGCAGTGAAGAAACCGTTGGCCTCGAACTCAGGCTCCGGGCAGGGGTCCCTCCTTGGTCCATCACATCATTAAAAACCTCTAACACGTTTTGTCTTTGATCTGTGCAGCAGGCCCTAATCTTATTAGAATACTTCTTCGGCATGGAACTTTAAATATGACGAACATCCCCAAAGCACACCAAAGCGCATTTTACAATGCCTCCTCCGCATTCAGGAAGTTGAAGATAAAGCGTCCCGGGAACGGGAAACGATATGAACGTCCCTTTGCGGAAAGGGGATTTCAATATTGCCTTCTTTCAAGTGTCTGTACACCGACAGATTGACAGTGTAAAGCGTCTGAAAATATCTTTTGGTCGGTACCCAATAACGGAAACCAATATTGACTGAAGAATCGCTGAATTCTTGAATTCCGACCTGAGGAGCTGGGTCTTTAGAAATTCCCTCAAACTCGTCCAAGGTCTCCTGGATAATCCCAATGGCTTCTACCGGATTGCTGTCATAGCTGATTCCTACAAGGCCCTCTATGATCTTATGTTCTCGCGAGTTATGTAAAACCTCACCCACGACATGCTTATTAGGAAGCGTGATTTTCACTCCGTCTTCATCGATTAGGTTCGTCGAACCCAGGTTGATTTCTTCTACAACCCCGCTGACCCCGGCAACGGTTATGGTATTGCCGACGGCGAATGGCCTGGTGAGGATAATCACCAAGCCTGCTCCATAGTTTGAGAGAGGGCCTTGGATCGCAAAGCTTGCACCGAAAGCCAGAGCGGCAAGTGCGGCAATAAAGGGCGCTACCGAAATACCAAATTTGCCAAGGGCAACAATGATCACAAACACAAGGATGGTGATTTTGACCGCACTGGCGATAAACTTTGACAGGGTAATATCAAAGTCCTTCCTTACAAAAAGCCTCAAAAGGAACGAAGATACTATCCTCGCAACGATTACCCCCATGATTAGAACAAGGATCGCGCCGACAACTTGGAAACTGTAATTGACAAAGAAATCCATAACAGTATTGATCAGTGTCTGTGCCGCCCTCATTTCATCCTGCATTCCTTTTTCCTCCTGTATCGACAAAGGAAAGCTCCACTTCGTCGCTCCACTTCTTTTCTTGCGCATAACCTCCTGTGGCCATGGCAAAAACAACCAACAACACAACAAAAAGTACTTGACTTTCTAGCCATTTAAGATGATCTAAAATCAGGTTTGAGTTATCGCAGGCCTTGTCAGACCCTCTGGCCAAATAGACGGAATAAGGGTCCAACTTTTCTGGCGTCTGCCACAGCGTATTGTCTGAAGATATGCTATGTATCCGATTGTCACTACTCGTGTTTGTAAACATGAACATCGCGCTGTGGAAAGGGTATACTAATGCCTTCGGCATCAAAACTCTTCTTGATGTTCTCAGTGGTATTGAAATATACATCCCAATAGTCGTTAGCCTTAACCCATGGGCGAACCACAAAATTCACACTGCTGTCTGCCAACTCTACAAGGGCGATTGTAGGAGGAGGATCTTTGAGGATACGTCCGTCCTTTGCCAAGACATCTGCCATTATCTTCTTTGCCTTATCAATATCATCCTCATACCCAATGCCCATTACAAGATCAACGCGCCGTGTCTCCTTGGTCGACCAGTTCGTGATGTTGCCCGCCGTCAGACTGGCATTTGGTATAATCACAGTCTTGTTATCAGGGGTCTTTAGCTGTGTCGTAAAGATCTGAATCGCTTCAACAGTGCCGGAAACTCCCGCACCTTCAATGAAATCACCTACCTTAACCGGGCGAAAAATGATCATCAGAAAGCCCGCAGCAAAATTTGACAGCGATCCTTGCAGAGCAAGACCGACGGCAAGACCTGCAGCACCGATAACAGCGATAAAAGAGGTGGTTTGTATGCCAAGCTGGCCGAGAGCTGCCAGAACTACAAATACCAATAAGGCTATGTAGGTCATATTTGCTACGAAGGAGATGAGTGCAGTGTCAACCGCCCTCTTGTCCATGAGCTTCTTTACTAGATTTGTCAAACCCTTGGCTATCCATCGCCCAACGATAAAAACAACAATAGCTGCAATGACTTTGAGTCCATAAATCATTAACAATTCCCAGACTTTTCCTGCCAGATTTTCCATCTTGTTTCCTCCTTCCAATTAATGAACTTTATTGAGATCTCTGCCCGGAAACTCCATAGGTTTTTCCAGTCAGACAAAAAGTATCATTCCTTTTCGGGAACAATCTCTGAGTCCGGCTTCTTGCTTCCGAACAGACGTCCAATGAATCCAAAGACCTTCTTGATCCCTCGCCAAAGCTTAGGCAGCAGCCAGATCATCAGTAATATGAAGACAATAATCAGGCCTATGAAAACCCATGGATAGTGCAAAGCAGTCCATAGACCGCCGATTACCACGATGTCTTCCACAACCGAGGCAGTCCAATTCGTAAACGGCTCAGGAGAGGTATTGATGATCACGCGTGTGCCAGACTTCGTGGCGTGGGTCGCAGCTGCCATGCCGCCACCAACGATACCTGCTGCTATTGCTACGGCTGGACCAACATCACCCACTGCGCCAGCGGCCAAAAGTGCTCCGGCAGGGATGCGGATAAACGTATGAAAACCGTCCCATCCCGTGTCAACTCCGGGTATCTTATCTGCGACGAATTCCACAAGATACATGGCACCGGCTGCTCCAATCACCAGTGGATGCATGAGGATTTGAAGGTTGGCCGGTAGAACTATATTATCTGTGACCCCAAGCACTCCCAGAACCAGGATCGTGGCATAAAGGTTGATCCCACTGGCCCAGGCAGCACCCATGGTTAGAGATATGATGTTTGCTATCTGGTCAAGTTGTTCCATTTTTCTTTGAGATCCTCTTACAAGATTTTAGGAAGATTTGCCATTGGCCTGGTTCGGAAACATGACCAAAACATATCGTAGGTGCCTATCCACAATTTCCTCCTGTCATCTAGAAAAGGGCTCTGAGACACTTGATGCAAGATGAGTCGAATTCCATCTTAACTGGTCCCAAATACCTCCTTGAGAAGATCCGTGATCCTTGCCGCAGGGTCTTGTCGAATTTTCTTTTCTTCCTCAACCAGCATTAAGAACAGTCCCTCTAAGGCCCCATCGATCACGTATTGATCCAGGTCGAAGCTCAGACTTCCCGCAAAGGGCATGTTGCGCACCTTTTCGTCCAGCTCCTGAAACTTGCGCGTAACGCCTACATCAGACATGGCCTTGTGAACGATCGGCTCAAAAATCTCGCTAAGTCGATCATGAGTTTTATCTTTAAAATACAGCGTCGCTTCGTCGTCCCGCCCTTGCAGTATCTTGCGCGCATCGGAAACATTCATTTGCTTGATCGCATCCCAGAAGATGTCTTTTGCCTCAGGCGCGGCTTTCTCCGCCGCCCGGTTCATACTCATCTCAAAAGCGTCCAACTGAGTACCAAAGCCGGCGGCCCGGAGGAGCTTTTCCACTTTTTGAATCGCACCAGGTGCAGGAATCCTGATCTTAGGGTTCTCGTAATACCCGTTCACTTTGGAGACTATTGCCACAACGTTGCTGGTGCCGACCTGGAGAGCCTCTTTGAGCCCCTCGACAATTTTGTCCTCGGACAGCTCTCCACCTATCCCTATGGCCTTCTTGACGCTCTTAAAAAAGTCGCCGAACTGCCCCTGAGCCTGCGACGCAAAGAGGATGCCCAAGGATATAATAACAAGTACAACAAATTGTCGAGTTGCCTTCATAGTTCTTTGATCTCCATGGTAAACCCGTTGAAATCACAAAAGACGCATGCTGCTCGGCTCTTGCCGATCATGGGGTTGAGCGTCATGCCACTCAACCCCACCAATACAATCACCGAACATCCAAACATGATTAATGCCTAAGGCATGGGGGTTAGCTCGACTCTACGGTTCTTTGCCCGACCTTCCTGCGTATTGTTGGGAGCTATCGGTCTTGAGAACCCATATCCTGCAGATGAAAGCCGTTCTGGCTGGGTCCCCTTCTTCACGAGATATTCCATCACCACTCTGGCCCGGTTCTCGGACAATTTCTGATTGTATGCTTCGCTCCCGACGTTATCTGTATGGCCCTCGATTTCCACCCTTAAGACAGGATTGTTTTCCAACACTGCCAGCACTTCGTCCAAAGCCGGATATGCGTCGGGTTTGATATCCCACTTGCCTGTGTCGAAGTGAATACGTTCAAGAACCCAGCACCCCTTGTCATTTACCTTGGCACCCTTAGGTGTGCCAAGGCATTGATCCATGTAATCATAGACGCCGTCTCCGTCGCTGTCAGGAGGACATCCCTTTTGGTCGACGGTCACGCCTCTGGGTGTTTTTGGGCAGGCATCCAGGTAGTCGTATATGCCATCACCGTCCGTGTCCAACGGGCAACCGTGACGATCAACTCTAACTTCTTTAGGGGTATTCGGGCATCTGTCTAGATCATCGAGCACTCCATCTCCGTCACTGTCTATAGCCCTGGACTTTTCGAAAAATACTTTCTCCACAAAATCGGCCATGCCCTCAGCAGAAGCAATGGAGTTGGCGCTAACTGAAAATCCGCATCGGCCTGCCTTGGCAACTTGCTCCATGATTTTTCCGCCCGCAGGATCATTTCCTGCCAACACAGAATATATGCATAGCCTGTCACCGAAGACTTTTTTTATGTTTTCTGCGGCTAACACTGGGGCATTATCCATGTCTTCGCCGTCACTTACGATAATGACAGCTATTTTCCCCTGAGTCGATTCCAAATCTTCACCTGCAGCATCGATGGAAAGTTCCAGGGGGCTTTTCCCGCCGGGCCATTTGATCCCGTCCAAGGCCCCTTCCAATCCTACCTTGGAATAGCCGATTAGCCCGTAAACAAGGGAAGTCTTCTCGCTGAATGGACACCATGCCTGGCCAAGCGTCCTGAGAGCACCGGTAAGTTTCAAGTCGGGAATCGTTTGATTCATACGGCTCACGATATCTTTGGCAAAGATGAACTTCGTTGTTCCGTGATAGGGCTCGGCCATGGACCTAGTGGCGTCTAAGATAATCATGAAATTATCTACCTTCTGGACATACTCACCGGCCTGCAGTTTTGGATTGAGATCGCGGGCCTCAAACATGGCTCTGGGTCTTTGAGCGGCACAACTGATCAGTAAGGCACCGACCATTACGAAAAATAACGGCTTTAAATAACGTTTTGTCATCATGACTCCTCCTCTGTAATCATTAGGTTGTTGGTAATTTGTTCCCTCTACCAAACATAGCCCTCCAAACATATGAAAACATGCTTGCGCTCAAGGGTGGTGGTAATGCCAGGTCTGCTTCTTGGGTATCTACAAGTCGAGTCGTAACAGCGGCGCCTTTTTATTGTTGGACCGGGATCTGTTATGATCGACGAGTCCTTCTGTATGTCTATTACAGAAGAAATCGTGCAAAGTCAAGGTGTCAGACACCAAGAAGAGCACGCGCGAGAGCTGCCTTAAGGCCTTTGCTGTTCAACAGCAGGCACAAACGATTTCAGGATGGATTGCAGTAATTGTTAAGTATGAGTATAATATCCTGGAAGTCTAAAGCGGCTATAGCCAGCGCCAACACTGCTTTTAACGAATCATGATTCTTGCTATTCATATTTGGTTGATATTCAAAAACCCCGGTCATATTTACTTGATTAAGAATTAAGCCTCCATCATACTTTCTATACCAATGGAAATAGCAGTATTCCAGTTTGGGAAGAAGGGAGGAGAGTGAATTATGAAAAAATGGATCCTTATAGGGGGCGGGGTCATCATCGCCATTATCCTCGTCCTGGTTGTAGGGTTCTCCAACCTCGGCCCCATGATTAAGCGTGCGGTGAACACATACGGTCCAAGAATAACAAAGACAGTTGTACGCCTGGTGGATGTGGATGTTGGTAGAGGGGCCGTTACTGGGGAGACGATCATTATTGACAAGACAGAGGTGTTCGTCCTGAGGTCACCTATGAAAAGGGGCGCGGAACAAACAACTTGAGAACCATCTTAAACAACCTGCTTTCACTTTGAAGAATGTATACCCAATATCTCACAACAAAAAGGCCGGGATTTACCCGGCCTGAAATCGTTTGGCTCCCCAGCACGGACTCGAACCGCGGACTCGATGGTTAACAGCCATCTGCTCTGCCAACTGAGCTACTGGGGATTAGTTTTACATTCGCTTCCTTTGTCTGTTTCGGCCAACCACCCCGATGGTTAATCCAGCCTCAGGCGTGACTACTGGGGATCAGTTTTTAGTGATTATTATCAAGCTTGGCGTTCGGTCTCTGAAACCGGATAGCCAATACCGGCTGAGCCGAACTACTTACATTTATCCTTCCGTTCCTAAAACATTTAATTGTAGCAAATCTTTTTCCTAAGTCAAGATCAAAACAGCTAGAAATATCAAGATTCGGGAAAAACCTTGACATCAAGGGTTTCAAACCTGTCACTCTCGACCGTGCTCGTGGGAATATCTTCCATGCTTGTGGGTGTGCACGTGGGTATGAGGAATCAGGGCATCGTCCCAGGAGATCTTGCCGTTTACCAAGGAGGTAATGTAACTGGTCGTTTCCATCAAAAAGTCCATGTCGTGAGAAACAAGCAGGTAAGACATCTCAAGGTCTTCCAGGATGCCGACAAGCCTTTTTTCTGTTGCTTCATCCAGCCCTGTTGTTGGTTCGTCAAGGAGTAACACCTCAGGTTCCATGGCAAGTACTGTTGCAAGGGATACAAGTCTTTTTTCTCCACCAGACAACTTGTAGGTTATCCTGTCTTCAAATCCTGCCAGACCCAGATATTGTAAAGTTTTCTGGGCGATGGCCTTGGCCTCATCTTGTGACTTTCCAATATTTAAGGGGCCAAAGGCGACATCTTCTATGACCGTTGGACTGAACAACTGGTCATCAGCATCTTGAAAGAGCAAGCCGACCTTTTTACGCACACATTTAAAGTCCTTTTCATTTCTTACAGGTTTTCCTAGGATTTCAACCTGGCCGGATGCGGGTTTTAAGAGGCCCATAATAATATGAAAGAGTGTTGTCTTCCCGCTTCCATTCGACCCGGTCAATCCGACCTGATCTCCGCGATGGATCGACAGGTTAAGCCTATCAATGACAGGGGCGTGGCCTGGGTAACTGAAAGAAATCTCTTCCAATTTGATAATTACATGATTCTTGTCCATTCCAAAAGCCCTAGTGCTGCGATTAAGCTTAGCGTTACAAAGAGTGATAGACAATCTGTACGATTAAACGAAAAGTGTTTCAAACTGTAAAGCCTTCCGGTAAAGTTTCGGCAGAGCATGGCATTGTGTACCCTTTCTGCTCGGTCCGAGCTTCTGACAAGGAGCATTCCGACCAAATGGGCAAATGTTTTATAGGTATGCATGTTGGTTCCAGGATTGAAGGCCCGCACCTTCATGGCATTCAGCAGTCTAAGATATTCCCGATGAATTACGTGGATATACCTGTAAGTAAAGAAAAAAAGGTGGATAAGCTTCTGAGGAACCTTCAGTTCATGGAGGGCATGGCCCAAGGTCAGGATAGGCGTTGAGCTGATCAAGACAATCAAGGCGGCCATAATGGCATTCGATTTTATGGTAATTTGCGCAGCATATGTTACTCCTTCGTAGGTAGCAACGAGTCCTGCGATGGCCAAAAGGGGCTTCCCCTGGGTAGAAAAGGGGAGAAAGATCCACAGGAAAAGGATAAAGATGTTAACAGGAATGAGGCGACGTACAAATTCCTTTGGGGACACCTTTGCCAACATTACGGCACAAAGGGCCAAGGTCAGTGCGGCGGAAAGGGCAACGAATCGGTTAGAAACGGCCACGATTACGGAAAAGAAAAAGACCGCTACGATCTTGACTCGGGGGTCGAGCTGGTAGGCAAAAGAGTTCTTGTTTGTGTATCCTTCGCTGATCATTACGACTATTTGCTCATATTACTACGATTCTTAAAGTACAAGGCCACCCCTACGAGACCAAAGATATAGCCGATACCACCCATGATCTCAGTTATTGTCGGCCCCTTGTCCATGGATTCTGAAAGGAGATCGACTATTGGTGCAAGCTTTCTTTCCAGGGCATCGTTGACGAGATGTTCTATCTCTTCACGGGTTATGCCGGCATCAATGGATTTAGAAACTTTTCCTTCTCTGTTCTTGCTAGGCGAAAAAGTGTCCACCTTGCTCTGAGGGTCAGTGCCGCTCTTTTGTGTGATGCTCTGCTCAGATTCCCTTGATACCCCTTTAAAATCTTCTGCCGGTATTTTCCATTCGGCCCTATGGCCCATCGAGGCTTTCAGTACGACTCTAAGGTCTGTTTTTTTTGGCGTCTTAAAGGAAAATCTTCCCTTATTGTCCGTTTTTCCCTCTAGGAGGCGATTGCCTTTGCCGTCTAAAACAAACACGGTGGCATCCCGGATCTCCTTCCCTCCACTGATCTTGCTCTCTGTGTGAACGGTATTCCCCTCAACCCAGGCAAATATCATCACCTTGTGGGCTATAGCCGGGGCACTGCAAAATGCAAGCCACAAAACAGCGAAAAAACAGGCGATCGAGCGTGTGATAAAAGTCTTGCCAATAAGCTTATCAGTGTTTTTGGGCATATTGTCCCTCCAGTAATTCCGGTTTTACCCTCCTTAAGAATAGTGTGCATGCCGCTGTTAGAAGACCTTCTATCAACATCACAGGTAAATGGGCTGCTACTGCTACTTTGGCGGCAAGCAAAAAGGCATCGCCGGTAAGATACAATGACAACGCAACTAAGATGCCGCTTAACAAAACTGCGCAGCACCCGCATGCAAAGGCTGCAATGCTGAATCCAAGCCGGCCGGAATTATTCCTAACAACTCTTCCGAAAAAATAATAGCAGGCAACAGCGGGCAGGGCCATGTTTAGGGTATTTACGCCAAGCGTTGTGATGCCTCCGTACTGAAAAAGGAGGGCCTGAAGTGTCAAGCCGACCAGGATAGCCGGGAAGGCCTTCCAGCCGAGGATAAAGCCAAGAAGTCCATTTAAGATCAAATGGACAGAAATTGGCCCCAAAGGCACGTGGACAAGGGAGGCTACAAAAAAGGCCGCCGAGAGGATGCCAACAGTCGGAATGTCTTTTTGATCAATATGTTTCAGGCCAATTGCCACTCCCACTGTGGTTAGTGCGGCACCTGCCACAAGAATACTTGGCGATAAGACCCCTTCTGATATATGCATGGTTTAAACACCTCCAACAAAAAAAGCCACGAGACGTGCCCCTTTTTCTTTCGAGCATGCGCCTTCGTGGCACAAATACTGACCTGAAATCTTTATCTTTCACGCGGGAAGCTTCAACAACCCATTTTTTCAATAATACTAGTCCTGGCGGTCTTTGTCAAGGTCAAAACCGCGATGTTCTTTCTTTGTCAGCCCCGTTTTTAATGCTTCATCTTTCCCTCTCACGTGTCGATGAGAAGAATAAAAGATGCAAATCTACAACTCTAGTTCAGCAAGGCGGATTTTATAATTATGACATTTCAAGACCGTTCTGATACCCCTGAGATACTTTCATGTGAAAAAGACCGCTTACGAGCCCTGTCCATCTATATCATCCGTTCGATTGTGGAGCAACATGAAGGGCAAGTGGAAGAAGATGAGATTTCAAGGTGTATAGATATCAGCGTTCCAGATGCCGAGGCGAGTTTATGTGCCGAGCAGATTGGCGAACAGATGGGCTTGATGTGTTATTGCATGTACACCCATGTTGATGCCCTTTTTAAAGGAAAACTCCCACCGGGCCTTTATAACAACTGACACTGCGGGTTTCTCCGACCTTAAATTCCGAGTCTTTGTTTGGATCCAAAAGAAAAGCCGCTTCAGGAGGTTGTTCCTGAGCGGCTTTTAAGGTTTACGCTTCAGTTAATACCATTCTAATCTACCGGCCTTAAGATCCGGTACACCTGGGCCCCAACAATACTGAACCAGGCAAGCCAACTGTAGACAAGGACTTCGTAGCATTTGCATATTGATAAGGACAGGGTCTTGCTTATCCCCCTTTCCACCAATCGACAATGTACATGAAGGGGGTTATACTTGTGTTGTATATTTAGAATCCAGTTTAGCATCTCAGACTGTCCCTCATTTCCCCTTTTGGTACAACTTCATCTTTCTGCCATGTTCTTTGTTTGGGATCTTGATATTACAAGGGTTGTGCCAAGGATGCCAAGCCGGAGGCAAAAAAATCCATACAATGTTTTTGTAGTTATATTACCACTAGTTACAAGAACATCTCCTCGGGGCATAATGCTGTATATCTCCTAAATTGGGAGAATCCCTTTCCCAAAAAGTGGTAAAGTATTGCCCATATGTTTGCGGTGTTTCCACAAATTAGCGGGGAAAGAGGACAAGACTGGCGTTATGCGGACACACTAATTAGCTCTTGTTAGGTTGTTGACGATGATTTAGGAGGTGGGTTTTATCAGTCTACAAATATGTATCCCGACTATTGTGAGCCAGGCAAGCCAACTATATACAAGCATTTCATAATACTTGCAGATAGAAAGAGACGCATTTTTGTTCAGTCCCTTATCAATCAGGCGGCAGTACACATGGAGTGGATTAAAACGGTGCTGAATGTTGAGTAGCTTCTTTGACACAGTGAAAATACCCTATGGTAACAGAACTCGTTTTTGAAGTGGTAAGACTTTAAGTCTCCTAATCCCTTTTAATAATTGTCTCCTACAAACTGTGTGCCAATGAATTCACAAAAAAAGCGGGTAATGATGTTATCTATACATATCGTATAATTAGAGCTTCACCCCCGTACTTAGACTTCCCTTTTGAATGTGAACTCCAATTGCACAAAGGGATTTAATTGCCAAAAAGTGGCAAACAATTACACACATAACCCTTATCCCATGGCCCTATTGCTTCTTCCTGCAATCGAAACTTAGCTGGAACCGTACTACTTACGACTATACACTATCAGTTTTTTCCTCTTTCCTTGTTCACGATCTTTTTGTGTAAAATCAGGGCAATAAGAAAAGGAGGAGAAAAAATCACCAACAAATTGGGGTTTTTATCACAAAGAGGCAAATGTGTCAACTAAATTTTTTCCTCCTGTATCGTTTATGTACTCATTTCTTGTGGGTTTGCAGCGATCGCACCATGGAATATTATGCCAAATATTGGCACAAAATGTCACTGTTTATGCGCCGTGTTAGCGTTTCGTTTTTACTGAATGTTTTTACCGTGTTGGGTTGAAACATGGTCGGCCGACTTATAGAAATGCCGATAGCGGAAAAGAAATGCCACAATCTGGCAAAGAAATGCCATGCCATGCGCCTTCGTGGGGTGCGATCTGCTTTTAGACTATCCCTCCCTCAGGTGCACCAATAGGTGGTTTGCGGCTTTTCTTTATACAAAATTGCCGAAAAATGATTTTTGGCATTTTTATTGCTTTTAATGCTCTTGATTTTTTGATATCTATGGGCAACTTGGAAGACCAATTCATCGCATTGAAGTCGATCTTGATGGAGGCAAACTATGAATATCGACAGAAGAAATGAGCTGCGTATCCCGCTGCTATTGCCTGTGGAATACCAAAGATTTGACGATGAAGCCGGCGACTCCACCATACGCAACCTTAGTTGCCATGACCTGAGTTGTCATGGTATAGCCCTGACATCTGAGATGCCATTGGAGGTGGGAGAAGCGTGTTGTTTTTCCCTTCCTCTGTCTCACCATGAAAATGTTACTAAGATTAAAGGCAAGGTTTGCTGGAATGAAAACCTGCCGGATGGCAGGGAGAAAATAGGGGTTCAGTTGCATGAACCTATTAATTTTCCTATCCCCTTTCCAATAGTCGAAAAGGCAGCAAGCAACTTGCAGGAGGACGCAGATACTCGCGTAGCTCTTATGGGCCAGGCATTGAGTGATGCCTGTTTGTGGGTCAATCCGAAAGGAGAAATCGTACAATATGACGAACGTTTGATAGCTTTCTTTGGATGTCATGATACGGAGATAAGGGGAAAGCGTTTTTCTGATTTTGTTTATCCTGATGATCAAAAAGATCTGCAAAGTTTTTTTAGAAAATTAGCAACCGACGGTGATTCTCTGCCGTCTACAACGCTGATTCGCCTTCAGTCTGATGGGAATAAGCCGATTTTTTGCGAGATTCGCGTACTGCCCAAGTCACCTTGGTCAAATGTGATGGAGATTTATGTCAGGGACATGACAGAATTCCATGAGCTTAAGGAACAAAATAACCACTTGAAACAAATGGTCAATGCTCTTGAAAAGACCATGCCTGGCAATATCATCCGTCTGAATCCTGATTTAACCATAGCTGAAGTTCGTGGAGGTCCGTCAGGTGTCAAAGGGAAAAGGCGAAAAACCCGTTTCAAGGGGATGGATCTTCGCAAAGCCACTGAGCTGGCAGAAACAAGAGTAAACGGGAAGAGCCTTTGGAACCAATTGCAGTCATGTGTCCGAACAGGTAAAGATTATACCAGTAAATCTTGTAACTATCCGGGCTGCTCTGGGAAGAGCGCAGACCTTTTTCACCCCGGAAGCTTCCGTGCAACGATTAGTCCGTTATTCGGTTTGAATAACTTGGTTTCTTCTCTTCTAATGATAGTAAAGGCTGAAGCCCCTTTCGGCATAATGAATATTGATGAAGATAAAAAGGAAGAAAAGTGGAATCATTTTCAACAAATACTAGGGGTGTCTACCGCAGGTTTTCTCCTCAGCGATCTTTTAAAGCAGGTCTGTAATCCTTTCACCTGCCTGCTGGCCCAGCTCGATCTTTTCCGATACAAAATGGCACTGGACAGAAAGAAATCTCATACTGACAATGCTGATAACGCTATTCTTTATGCAGAAGAAATGGCCAGTGTCAAAAAACATGTCAGGGAGATTTCTGATAAATTTAAGTACATGCTTGAAAATGCCTGTTTGGGCGAACCTGCTGGGACGACTCGCTTTGATATTAATGAGAGTCTCTCTAGGGCAATAACCATTGTGAATATATTTGAAGGGCTGGGAGATAGCAGTATAGGGCTTTCCTCTTCTTCCGACCTGCCGATGATCGAATCAGACCAGCAAGAATTTGTCATGATATTTCTTATTCTCCTGTTGCTATCGAGAGATTGCTTGAGAAGTGTGTCTGACACAGCCATAAGGTGTGAGACTGCCAGGGACAATAATCATATTGTTGCAAGGATTTCTCATAACGGTCACATACAACAAGAAAAATACATGAAAATCCTCTTTCAGGGCAACCCTATTGAAAGTTATTTCCTTGAGCCTGGTTCTGTACATTTTATGGAAACGATCCTGTACTATGCAAATCTTTTATTGAAAAAAAATGATATAAAAACTAAAATCACAAACATCCCTGGTCATTTTGAGTTTTCACTTATTATTCCATTCACACCTGAACCAAGCCAGCGGTAATAGCGAGAGGCTCTACACTTGATTCTATGACACACGAAGACGCCGGTCATTATGCCCGAAAGCATGGTCCAAAGGCGGTCGTAAATACAGCGACACGAGATATGCTTTCAATACGGGCCATAAAGGGGAAACTGCCGTGCGCAGTGGCCTTTAAAGTGGCAAGAGATCTTGGTCGATCTCCTAAAGACGTTGGACGAACGGCAGATCTTATGGAGCTTCGGTTAGTCAAGTGTCAGTTGGGCCTGTTTGGTTATTACCCCAAAAAAAGTATTCTCAAGCCTTTGTCATCAGTGAATACGGATCTGGAAAAAGTAATACTAGAAGAGCTTAAGGATAATCGATTGCCATGCAAGAAGGCATGGGAGATTGCCAAGAGATTCGGGGTACACAAGATAAAACTAGGCAGTGTCTGTAATGCCCTGAAAATCAAGATTGCACCATGTCAATTGGGGGCGTTTTGATTTTTTTGATGGCGCCACCCTGTTTCGTTCCCCCTCAAAAAGGCCAACACGGCGCCGATTAATTACAGCTACTACCCCCTCTTTATGAACGATATCTTCAGCCACCCGAGAGGCATTAATGAAACAACAACTCGTAGAAATGCTTTGCGAAAAGTCTTTTATGTACAGCAAAGACCCCATATACAAGCTGGCTTCCGGCCGTCAGAGCCAGTTCTATGTGAACTGTAGGCCAACTACTCTTCATCCCAAAGGGATGTACCTTGTCGGACACCTGGTCTTCAATTTTATCGAGGGACTTAATGTCCAAGGTGTGGGAGGGCTTACCTTTGGGGCAGATCCTATCGCCATGGCCACGGCCTTTACCTCGTATATGAGAAAAAAACCGCTAAAGGCTTTTTCTGTACGAAAGACCCAGAAGGACCATGGCATAGTGAAATGGGTCGAAGGAGACATAACCCGTGGCGAGAAGGTAGTTATTGTGGAAGACGTTGTCACCACAGGTGGTTCCACTATCAAGGCCTTAGACCGCGTCCAGGCTGAGGGCCTTCATGTTGAAAAGGTGGTGGTCCTTGTTGACCGCCAGGAGGGAGGCATGGAGGCAATAAGGGAACACGTGGCTTCTGTGAAAGCAATTGTTACCATCGAAGATCTCATGAGGGCATATCGGCACAAAGGTTAAGGGCTACGAGATTGTCAGGCGTCCACCCTCAAGGGTTAGGATCTTGTCACAAATCGACTCAAGCCACACCATATCGTGACTTGCCACCACCAGCGTTGTATCCCAATGTGTTCTGGCTGCGAGGGATGCCTCTTTGATGCGCCTTGTGCTTTCTTCATCCAAACTAGTTGTAGGTTCGTCTAAAAGGAGAACCTGGGGCTTTAGTATCAACCTTGCTGCCAGGGCCACTCGTTGGGCCTCGCCGCCGGAAAGCTCGTGCCATGATCTCCTGACGAAGTCCTCGGGACACAGCCCTACCATGTCTAATACTTCTCTTGCCTTATAAGCCCTGTTATCTTCACCACGTACCCTAAGCCCATATGTTACGTTTGCCTCTACAGAACGCTTGAGCAAATACGGTTCTTGAGGAAGGAGGGTTACCTTCCTGCGCACCCATTCTTGCCGTGTGCAACATACCTTGCCCTGAAAAAAGACCTTTCCCTGTGCTGGGGCTTCCAAAAAGGCAAGGATTCTAAGTAGTGTACTCTTACCGCTGCCATTGTGCCCGACCAAACCAATGATACTTTTACTTTCGACAGCAAGAGAATCGATACCCAATACTGCCCTTCCACCATATTTCTGTATGATATCCTCAAGGCGGTAGAGTAAGGGTTCCTTGCTAGTATCTTGTGCCATTATTGTCCCACCCTTTTTCGAATACCGCACATGGATAGGTTTACGACAAAAGCTATTAACATAAGAACTATTCCCAGGGCTATCCCCATAGAAAACTCACCTTTTCCCGTTTCTAGGGCAATTGCCGTTGTGATCGTCCTGGTGTGCCATTTTATGTTACCGCCAACCATCATGGAAATGCCCACTTCTGAAACAATCCGACCATAGGCAGCCATGGCGGCAAGCATCACACTGAAACGGGCTTCCCACAGTGTGGTGAGCAAGACTTGACGTGGTACAGCACCTAGGCTCAAGAGGGTAGACTTCAGCCGCATATCCAGGTTTTCTACAGCCGTTGCCGTCATTGCCACAACAATGGGTAAACCGAGAATAATCTGCCCGGCAGCAATGCCCGGGAGTGTAAAAAGAAGGCCAAACTCCCCTAGTGGACCCCTGCGAGTCAAAAAGGCATAAACCAAAAGGCCAATAACAACCGTTGGAAAAGAAAGGAGTGTGTCTACTACAACCCGAAGAGGAGCTTTGCCTGGGAAGGTGGTATGTCCCAGCAAGAATCCCAAAGGAGTTCCTATAACAAGACTGCCGATAATAGACATACTGGACACCTGAAGGGTAACCCAAATAGCCGAGTATGTCTCTGCGTGTCCGGAACTGAGGAGGGAAATGGCTTCAACCAAACCCTTTAATATGTAGTCCATAACCTTATGGCGGCATCATGCTTGACGACTTCGCAAAAAGTCCATCTGCGGCGTTGCGCTTCATCTTTCGTCATTGCGACGTACGATAAGTACGCCTCATTCCTCAAGTTTGCGCCACTAAAGTGGCTTGAAAACAGTACGCGCGCCTTGCATCTGGAGCTTTTTACTGTGTCGTCTGTTTGTGGACTTTTTACGAGTCCAGCATGCTTAACGTATTCACAACGTTTCGGATTCCGGAATCACCGGGCAAGAATAGCATCTATGCCATATCTGGCATAGATGCTATTTCTAGCACCAATCGACCGGTATGTCAATCCAAATCACGGCATGTTATGCTGAGGGGGTATAGTAGCTGGGGACCACTTTCCCGGGCAGAAAGAAGATACAGGGACTACACCTTTAGCTTTTCCGATTTCAGGGCATAGGCGATTGCAATTCCTACAGCAAAACCAACGGCCAGATTTGAGGCAATGGTAATTCCCAGCATGATCAGGGTAACAAAAAGGTCTTTTCGTTCTTTCATGTCAATAATGGTCAGGGCAAGCTGACTGCCTGCGAAGATCAACAATATCCCTAACACCGACATAGGAAGTAAATACAAAAGAGCAAGGGCATGGTCACCCAAGAAAATGGCCAGAAACAGGAAGATAACACCGATCATAAGGTTAGAACCCGCTGTACGGGCACCAAACCGATAGTGGGCCGCCAAGCCCCCCGCCCCATGACAAAGTGGCATACCTCCTACAAGAAAGCTTAAAAAATTGGCCAGGCTCATCGTAATACATAATGCTTCACAGGTAACCTTCTTTGAGCTTTCTGGAAAGTATTCCAGGGAAAGATCTGCGTTGGCTATTACAGCGTTTCCCACTGTCATGGGAATTTGTGGCAATACCAGCACGAGGAGCGCAAATGTAAAATCAGCAGTTGAAGGTATCCCAAAGGGCAAAATGTCCGGAAGATACAAGCCGACACGGAGATCCTTAAACCCCTCATATGTTCCAAGAATTAGCCCCAAAACAAGACCGCCCAAGACTACAACAAGGCCGGCCGGAAATCTTCTGTTTGCCAGAAGCAACAGCGTCAAGACGCCGCCTACTATCCCTATAACCAGCCCAATGGGGATCGGACCCAGGTTTTGTACAGTCAAGTAGGGTTCGGCTGCCTTCTGAAGGACCTGAAATTGCGAAGAACCCGCCATAAACCTGACGCCCTGAGCCATTAGAAGGGTTCCTGTAGAGATCTGTACCCCCCTGATAACCGATTTCGGGATCCATCTTCCGAGAACCCTGATGGCCCCTGTTCCCCCAAGAACAAGAAGAAAAAAGGCAATCAGGACCCCCGAGGCTGCAATCTGAGAGGCTGTTATTCCTGTTGCAATAGCGTAGGCCCCGATGACCTTCATGGGTTGGACGGGCGAGGTCACACCGTAGTAACACCCGGAAAAAATAAAGAAAACTCCGACGCTTAGGAACAACCCGGAAGGGCTTAGACCATTGATTATGATCATGCCAATAGCCAAAGGAAGGAGTGTGCCAAGATCTCCTAACGAACCAGCAAACTCCAGTCTATTAAATCTATAACGTCGCCTCATTCTCTCTGACCTCTCGTACTAAGCAGAAACGCTGGAGTTTAAACTCTTACTATCTTTTATGTGAAATCACAACACATTCGGGAACAACCCAGCGCCACCAATGAGTTGTATCGACGAATTCTTGGCACAGTCCTTGTTCAATAAATTCCTTGACATCGACACCCCCCGTTGTAAACCTGCTAATCAGAGTTGAGCTTTCAAAAAAACCACTACTTGAGGAATTACCCGGAACATGAAGGTTCATCAAATCGTTATCACAATTGCGGCTTTTGTTGTGGTAGTAGCAGGCATGCAAGCCGCTAAGGCTATTTTGGTGCCTTTCCTGTTGGCTGTATTTATTGCCATCGTAAGCGCACCGCCAATGTTTTGGATGCAACAAAAGGGCTTGCCTCGATGGCTTGGCCTGCTGATTGTGGTCCTTGGCATTTTATCTGTCGGATTACTGGTGGCAGGCCTCGTTGGAACCTCAATTAGGGATTTTTCCCAGGACATTCCCGTCTATGAATCCAAACTGGAACATCAGAGAGTTGCAGCAATTGCTTGGCTTGAAAATCTTGGTGTAAATACCTCTAAGCTCGCACTAAAGGAAATATTTAACCCGGCAGCTGCGATAAAACTTGTCGGCACGGTACTCAACGGCCTGGGTAATGCGCTCACTAACAGCTTTCTAATCCTCATGACGGTTATCTTTATGCTTTTGGAGGCCTCCAGCTTTCCGGCAAAGTTCGACGCCATATCAGGTAATCCGCAAACATCACAGGCACACCTGGACAAGTTCATAACAAATGTTAAGCACTACATGGCAATCAAGACGTGCACCAGTTTCGCCACAGGCATCTTGGCTGCGATATGGCTAACTATCCTTGGTGTTGACTACCCTTTGCTCTGGGGACTGCTGGCCTTTGCATTGAATTATGTTCCAAGTATCGGCTCTATTATTGCTGCAATACCTCCCGTATTGCTGGCAATTGTGCAACTCGGCCTAGGCAAGGCCATGGGAACTGCTGCCGGTTATCTTGTAATCAATCTGGTAATGGGCAATCTCATTGAGCCGCGTTTTATGGGGCGTGGTTTGGGACTTTCCACCCTGGTTGTCTTTCTTTCTCTTCTGTTCTGGGGCTGGATCTTAGGACCAGTGGGGATGTTATTATCCGTACCCTTGACCATGACCGCAAAGATCGCCTTGGACAGTCGGGAAGAAACCCGCTGGATAGCTGTAATGTTGGGACCACAAGTTGTTAAACAACTGAAGACTGAACCGCCGGGCAACTCTTCTGAAACATAACATTCGGAATGAATTCAACGAGGATATTTATACACGGCCTTGAAGGGAGCAGCCAGGGAACGAAGGCCAGGTTTTTCCGCGCCGGATATTCCGACATGATTGTTGACGACTTCAAGGGCAGCCTTGGTCAGCGGATGGACAAATTGTACAACCTTGTCAGCAATAAAATCTCGCTCATAATGGTGGGGTCAAGCTACGGGGGATTGATGGCCGCATTGTTTGCATCCAGAAATCCGGAGGCAGTCAAAAAGTTGATCCTCCTAGCCCCTGCCCTTTCCCTCGAGGAATTTACCCCCTATTTTACAAAAAAGATCGACGTACCTGTTACCATCTATCATGGTCAAAATGACGATATCGTTCCCTTGGCACCCGTTTACGATATTGCGAAGAGCATTTTCCAAAATCTGATTTTTAACATAGTCAATGACGACCACGTTCTTAGGGATACCTTCACTTCGCTGAATTGGGACGATCTACTTGAATGTCGTTACCTTCTTCCATGACGGCGAGAAGTCCTCGCTCATATACTGCAGGTATATTCGTCACATTCTCTTTCTGCCAGAACCTCAAAGGCGTAAAGGATCCTCTTTTCCTTTTCCAGACGATTTTCAGGAACCCTTTCAAAAGCTAAGGCCTTGATTGTTTCCATGGCCTCCTCCTTTGACGGGATTGCTTCAAGCCCCTCGGCAATAACGGCACCCGAACTTGTTTCCAAGATTTCCGCATCTTTTCCATTTGTAACCACTACAAAAGGAACTGCATACGATTCAAGGAGCCTTGCTGCGGCAACCGCTGGGCGTTCCCGGCTTACAAGGGAACCGGGACCAAAGATTACTATGGCAAATACCTTCCCTGCCAATCGGATGATAAAATCAACCCCGACCCTCGCACTGTTACCATCCAAGAAGAATTCCAACTTTTGCCGAACACTGATATCACCTTTAAAGTAACCCTTCTTTTCTACTAAGAAGCGCGCAATCGTTTGTCTCGCCCTCTCGTCATGGGTATCGAGGATCGTCTCGCCTGTAATGAAATCTATGGTTTTGCCCAATATCAGGTGTTCTGTAGACATGGCAGGCCTCCTTGAAGGCTGATAGAAAAACTAACATATTTTATGGTTCAACGAAAAGTGTTTTTACATTATAATACCTAGGAATGATGAATTGGAGAATAGTGGTGAAACCGGACACAAACAATCAAACTTGTCCTTTATGTAAGGCCGCGGGTGCAAGCAATTTTTACCAGGACAGGCGCCGTGACTATTTCCTTTGTCCAACGTGCAAGTTGGTCTTTGTGCCGGCTGTGTACTTTCTGTCTGCAGAAGACGAAAAGGCTAGATACGATCTACATCAAAATACCCCGACTGACCAGGGTTATCGTCAATTTTTAAACCGGTTATTCCTTCCCATGAAAGAATACTTGAACCCTGAAAGTCGCGGCCTTGATTTTGGCTCCGGTCCCGGTCCGACGCTTTCTGTAATGTTTGAAGAAATCGGACATACGGTGGCTATCTACGACCACTTTTATGCGATGAAGCCCTCTGTCCTCAAACAGCAATACGATTTTATTACCGCCACCGAGGTGGTGGAGCATCTTCATAATCCCAAAAAAGAGTTGGATAGATTGTGGGCCTGCCTCAAGCCGGGCGGTAACCTGGGCATAATGACCAAGCTCGTGCACGATTGCGAAGCGTTTGCACGTTGGCACTATAAAGACGATCCTACCCATGTGTGCTTTTTCTCCTGCTCAACCTTCGAATGGCTGGCCACTCACTGGTTGGCAAAGCTTACTTTTGCCGATAAAGACGTGATTCTTTTTTACAAATCACGGCATTGACTTGTTCCCTTTCATCCTCCGAAGACTAATAGCCCTAAAGGTGTAATGGTTCAACACCGATAAGTGTGATGAGCGTTAGAAACCAATCTAATCCAAGAGGGAACTGACCAAATGAAGAAGAAAAAGATACTGGTAGTGGACAACCATCCTGTGATGTTAAAACTCATGGACAAACTACTTGGAGGCGAGGGGCATGAGGTTTTGACGGCACAAGACGGCCTTTCTGCGCTCAATATTCTAAAAACCTCCGTTCCGGACACCGTGTTTGTTGATCTCGTAATGCCCAACATAAGTGGCGACAAGCTCTGCCGCATCATTCGCGGCATGAGCAAACTGAAGGATACCCACATTGTCATTCTCTCTGCGATCGCCGCTGAGCAAGATATAGATCTTGACGACCTCGGTGCAGATGCCTGTATTGCCAAGGGGTCGTTTGACAATATGAAAAGGCATGTTCTGGCCGTCTTGGATCAACTGGATCAGAGTATCTCACATGATCAATCAAGGCAGATCATGGGACTAGAAGATATTTACCAGCGGGAAATCACAAAAGAATTGTTGGCTTCTAAAAAGCACTTTGAAGTCATATTAGATTATATGTGTGAAGGGATTTTGGAACTGAATCGCCAAGGCGAGATCTTATATTCCAATGCTGCCGCCATCTCGTTTATCGGCATACCGGAGGAGAAGCTGTTGGGTTCAGGTTTTACCGAGCTTTTCCATGAAACTCATCGCCAAAGGATAGAGGACTTGCTGGAAGCCACCAGTAACGTACCACAGGAGATTTCCGATACTTCGCCCGCCAGGTTAAACGGTAATTACGTAGCATTAAGTTTCCTACCGATAAAAGACGAATGGAATGAGACTATCATTGTTATCGTGCACGATGTCAGTGAACGCAAGCGGGCCAAGGAGGCGCTTCAGGCTAGTGAGCAGCGGTTCAAGTCTCTTAGTCAGAATGCCCCGGATATCATTTATACCTTGGACTTAAATGGATGCTTCACCTATGTCAATCCGGCTTGGGAAAGGATCATGGGGCACGGGGTGGAGGAAGTCACAGGAAAATCCTTTACGGATTTTGCTAGGCAGGAGGATGTCAAAGGTTATCTTCGCTATTTTAAGCGGATCAAGGCCGGAAAGGAGATGACTGAGGACATAACTGGGCCGCTGATTCATAAAGACGGATCTACCCGGCTTTTCAGTATTAGTGGAGCACCCAATCTAGAGGAAGGCAGAACTATGGGGTTAGTGGGGCTTCTTAAAGACATTACTGAACAACAAAGACTCCAGAACCAACTTCAACAGGCCGAGAAGATGGAGGCTATTGGAACCGTTGCAGGCGGAGTAGCTCATGACCTAAATAATATTCTGGCCGGTGTTGTCAGCTATCCCGAATTACTCTTAATGCAAATCTCTCAAGACAGCCCCCTCAGGAAACCTATGCTAACAATACAGAAGTCAGGGGAAAAGGCTGCTGCCATTGTACAGGATTTATTGACACTGACGAGAAGAAGGGCTGCCGTTACTGAAGTGGTAAACTTAAGAGATATCATTTCGGACTACTTGGAAAGCCCGGAACATCAGAAGTTGCAATCGTATCATGATACAATTCAAGTTGAGACCAATATCGAGTCAAATCTGCTAAATATTCTGGCCTCACCCGTTCATCTGTCCAAAACAGTAATGAATCTGGTCTCCAATGCGGCCGAGGCCATGGCGGAGGGGGGGGAGATTTTCATATCTGCTGAAAATCGGTATGTCGATAGACCAATAAGAGGTTATGACGACATACAGGAAGGGGATTATGTCGCCCTTACAGTCAGCGACACCGGAATCGGTATATCTTCGGAAGATATCAAAAAAGTCTTTGAACCCTTTTACACGAAAAAGAACATGGGAAGAAGCGGAACTGGATTGGGCATGGCCGTTGTTTGGGCAACGATGAAAGACCATAACGGATACATTGATGTTCAAAGCTCAGAGGGGAAAGGCTCTACTTTTACGCTCTATTTTCCCGTAACCAGGCGAGAATCAGACAAACACAGGAGCCTGTTGTCTGTGGAAGATTACGCAGGTCGGGGGGAGTTGGTTCTGGTTGTGGATGATGTGGAGGAACAAAGGGAAATAGCATCGGAAAGTCTAGTGATACTGGGCTATTGCGTTACATCAGTCTCAAGTGGCGAACAAGCGGTTGAATATATGAAAACCAACTCGGCGGATTTACTGGTCCTCGATATGATAATGGATCCCGGGATCGATGGGCTTGAAACATACAAGAGAATCCTGGAATACTGCCCCGGACAAAAGGCGGTAATTGCAACCGGATTTTCCGAGACCAAGCGTGTCAAAAAGGTCCAGGAACTGGGTGCAGGAGCTTACATAAAGAAGCCATATCTGCTAGAAAAAATCGGGCTGGCTGTTAGAGCTGAATTAGACAAATAAACACTGTCACGGAGCAAATAAATTGATGGACTCGTAAAAAAGTCTGATATTGCTCTTTCCGTGCACGGTTTTGGAAAGGGTTCGAGGATTCAAGGGGTCGAGTGCTTTTCTTTCTATGATTTAATTGATGCCGCAAAGGGTTGTTTTGAAAGATGAACGTCGAACATTGAACATCCAACGTCGAATAGAAAACAAACATACAACCACATTCCATCCAGCACAAAAATAACTTAGCGCTTATACACTTGCATCTTTTTAAGGCGAAAGCCGCAATCCCTGAACCTTTGACCCCTCGCATCTTTTTAAGGCGAAAGCCATAATCCCTTAACCTTACAACATATTTACCGGATCTACATCAACGATTATCTTTACACCCCTTGCCGGGATTTCCTGTTGGGCTTTGGCCTTAAGGAGCCTGGCAAGTTTGTGCAAGGGAATTGTCTTGGCGCCCTTCAGCAAGAGCTGCCAGCGGTATTCCTTTTTTATCCTTGCCAATGGGGCGGTAACAGGGCCCAAGAATTTAACGGCGCCACGAAAGCTTTTATGTTCTGCGAGCAAGTCCCGACAGATCTTTCCCACCGTGCCGGCATATTGAGCGGTTTTCTCTTTGTCTTTGCCTGTTATTAGGATCTGTACAAGGCGCCAATATGGTGGATAGGCCGCAGTCTTTCGAAAGGGGATCTCGTTTTTGTAAAAGCCGGCGTAGTCCTGATCTCTTGCCGTGGTGATACAAGAATGTTCAGGATTGAACGTCTGAAGGATTACACGCCCCGGTCTTTTCCCCCTGCCGGCCCTGCCTGCCACTTGGGCCAAGAGTTGAAACGTACGTTCTGCTGAGCGGAAATCCGGAAAGTTAAGGGAAAGGTCTGCACATAGTATTCCCACCAGCGTGATATTTGGATAGTGGTGTCCCTTTGCCACCATTTGCGTTCCTATAAGGATATCGATTGCACCTGTTCTTAGATCTTTTAGGATCTTGACAAGGGCGCCCTTGCGCGCTGTGGTGTCCCGATCCATTCGAGCTACTCTGGCTTCCGGGAAGAGGCTTTGCACCTTGGCTTCTACTTTTTCCGTGCCAAGGCCTATCGGTATGACCTTAGGGTTTCCGCAGATACTGCACCCCGCAGCCTGTGGGGTTGTGTAGCCGCAGTAATGGCACTTAAAGCAATTGGCCTCCTGATGGAGTGTCATAGTAACCTCGCAGTTCTTGCAACGAATAGGCGACCCGCAGGCCGTACATGTGGGATAATTGGCAAAGCCACGGCGGTTTAAAAAGAGGAGCACCTGTTCTTTGCGTGCCAAGGTCTCACTAATGGCTGATTTAAGTTCTTCTGTGATAAACGGCTTGGCTCTTCTGCGTCCCTCAGTTTGTTTTAGGTCGACTACTGTCACCTTTGGAAGGACCTGGTCTTCGATCCTTTTCTTGAGTCGGAGGCCACGGAATTTCCCGGCCAGCACGTTGTAGTATGACTGAACGGATGGTGTGGCAGATCCTAATAGGACCACGGCAGCTTGTTCCTTTGCCCGCACCACTGCCAGGTCCCGTGCGTTGTAGCGCAATTTGCTTTCCTGCTTGTATGACTCGTCGTGTTCCTCATCTACGATGATCAGGCCCAGATGTTCAAAGGGTGCAAAGATTGCCGAACGTGCACCGATAGCAATCTTTACCTTCTTATGGACGATTCGCATCCATTGATCAAAGCGCTCACCTTGACTCAAGCCGCTGTGAAGGAGGGCAACGCAGTCTCCAAAACGGGCGCGAAAAACCCTTTCTATCTGCGACATGAGAGCTATTTCAGGGACAAGAACAAGCGCCTGGTATCCTTTTTCTAATGCCTTGGCTACGGCTTGCATGTAGACTTCGGTTTTGCCACTGCCGGTAATTCCGTAGAGTAGATACGTCTGAAACCCCTTCCCAAGGACGTCGATTATGGTTTCAACAACTAGTGCTTGTTCTTTCGTGAGGACATAAGGGGTTGGTTGAGGTTCAATAGCCTCTCCAAAGGGGTCCCGGTAGACGTTTCGTTCCACAAGTTCCAAGAACCCTGCCTCATTCATCTTTTTTGCCAATCTGCCGGCCGAAGGGATCTCTTTCTTTAGTGCTTGTAATGATATTTCTCCGTGAGTATTGACAATATTCAGGAGGTTATCACTTGTTTTAGAAAGGGCCGAAATCCGTGGTTTCTTATCGGTTGTCCTTACATAGAGCGCCTTCTTGGGCCGAACCCGTCCTTGTCTGGCGTTTAGGCCACCAGGAAGCGCCGCCTTTATAACCTCTCCTATAGGGTGAAGGTAATAAGTGGCAATCCAACGGAAAAACTCGACCATGGACGGAGGAAAGAGCGGCTCATCATCGATTATGTCAATGATTTCCTTGATGTTGGCCTGATCTGCATTGTCGAAGCAGCCAAGGATGTAGCCCGTTACCTTGGAGTTTCTGACAGGGACCAATACCCGCTTTCCCGGCATGACAACGCTGTGGAAGACCTCCGGTACCTCATAGGTGAGTGTTTTAAAAACTGGAATGGCAACAGCCACTTCCGCGTATGATTTTTTACGGGCCGTCAATAGATTGCTTCCCTTTTCCCTTGATCTGTGGTGGCAGATTTTATATCAGTGAAGGAAGTACATTGCCATGTAAAAAATATCGCCTTTCAATAAAAGCCACCATACCCGTGGTTATTGAGAAGATACTATCGGAGTAGTTACAAATAGCTAGTGTCCGTCCACGAATAGCTTATCAAATAATGGGCACTGGCGTAAGTTTCCAATTCAGAAATGAGGTGCGCAATGCAACAGTACACTATTCATCCATTGGTAGTTGGGGCAAATGAAACAGATCAGGGGGTTATGACTTATCTTCGCAATTACGGAGAAAAGATCTGGATTCCAATCTATGTCTTCTATCTCAAGGGCGGGGATAAGAACATCCTTATCGACACAGGGCTGGAACAGTTCATGGTGCCGGATGATCTGGGCAATAAGTATGGCTTTGATATCCTCGAATTTGAAGATGCCCTTGCCACCGTGGATCTCAAACCGGAGGATGTTGATTTAATTGTTCACACCCACCTTCACAATGATCATTGTGAAAACGACTACAAGTGCAAGAATGCAAAAGTCTATGTCCAGAAGGCGGAAATGGATTTCCTAAAAGACCCGCATCCTATTGATCACAGATACTATCCCGATATCCTGGATGAGGTCGAGGTGGTGGAACTTGAGGGGGATGCCAATATCTGTGATGGTATCGACGTAATTTTGACTCCGGGCCACACAGTGGGTGGCCAATCAGTTGCTGTCAATACGTCAGAGGGCAAGGCCATTATCACGGGTTTTTGTTGTAATGACAAAAACTTTCCCGAATCAGGGCCGGCCGTTACTCCAGGGGTGCACATAAATGCCATAGAGGCATATGACAGTGCGCAAAAGATCAAGGCTATCGCCGATATCCTGATCCCGCTCCATGATCTTGCAGTAGGGGCAAAGAAGACTATTCCGTAGACGGGTTCACCAGTAAGTTTTCAAATGAGCCTTCTATGGCAAGTCAAATTTAGCATGTCAAATGGAAGCCGGTTATGACTCGTTTGCCTTCTTTGGTGAGTCGATTGTAGGAGTCGCACGCCGATTCCGTTTTTGCCAACAAAACCTTCATGCCAAGGCCTTCAATAGAAGAAACGACAGCCTCAGACACTTTCATGCCCCCGTAGGCGCCAGTGCCGAAAATGCATACCTCGGCATCAGCTTTGAGCAGATCCTTTACGTCGTGTAGCTGAACCAGGTGGCCACTTGAGCGCCACCAACCGGGTATCACCTTGTTTCCAACCAGCTTGACATCGTCCCGGTAGACTTTTCCGTCAATCTCAATGTGGCCAAAGCGGTATGATTGGATGATCATGACACATTACAGCTTATACAGTTTTTCATCGTAAAGCTTGATCCAGTTGTCGGTCAATGCTTTAACGGCTTGTTCGGTCTTATCGACACTCAGGATTAAAATGGTATCTGGTGTGTTAAGGCAAGGGTAAATATGGACAATATCGATATCTGCAGAGCTGAGGATCTTTAGGACTGAGTTCAGTCCGCCCGGGTGGTTTGGTACCTGGAGGGCTATTGCATCTGATGTGGTGGCCTTAAGGTTCAGGCCAGTCAAGACTGATAAGGCCAATTCAGGGTTGCCGACAATAAGTCGAAGGGTGGCTTCAGTTTTTTTTGTGCTTACCCAGAAGGCGGAGACATTTACGTCATTTTCGTAGAGGTGAGCGATAATTCGAGAAAGCTCTCCGGACCGGTTTTCAATGTCTAGTACAACTTCCTTTACAGTCATAGCAAAATACCCTTTTGCACTTCTTGTCCAGTAGATCTTGTCTAAGGATTATTCTTTTGTACAAAGGCTGCTCCTTGCTTAATAGCTTGAGCATTTATCTCGTGGACCTTCAGACCCTTTGTTGCAAAAATCTCCTTAACACTTTCAACCACTGTGCTTAGTGAAACCAAACCTGTCTTTGCGGCTAAAGCCCCAATCATCACCATGTTGGCGCTGCGGGGGTTGCCGAGATTTTGGGCAATACTGTTAACCGGCACCGGCACTACTTCTATATCGCTGCGCTTTGGCATTACATCCACGAGATCTTTGTTCAAAAAAATCACGCCGCCGGCCTTGACCTTTCCCTCAAATCGAAGGATTGAAGGGGTATTCATAAGTACCGCAAAGTCAGGAAAAGATGCAACAGGAGAGGCGATGGGCTCATCGCTGATTGTGATGGTGCAGTTGGCCGTGCCACCGCGAACCTCCGCCCCATAGGCTGGGAGATAGGCGACATGCTTGTCTTCATGCATGCCCGATGTTGCCAGGACATAACCCATCATTAGGACGCCTTGTCCCCCAAATCCGGAAAATATGGTCTTTGTTATTGTCATCATGTAAACGAGCATTCCGCTACTAAGACACTAAAGAAAAACGGTCTTTGTTTCATGTCTTTATGGCTGACTCTTAGCCATTCGTTTGAGTCGTATCCTTTATAACCTTAAGCGGATAATTTTTGACTACCTCTTCGTTAATCCTTTTGCAGGAATCCACAGAAGAAAGTTTCCAGTTCGTGGGGCATGGAGACAAGATTTCCACGAGGGAAAAACCAAGGTCATCCATCTGTACCTGAAAGGCCTTCTTGATGGCCTTCTTGGTTTTGATGACATTCTTTGGTGATGTTACCGAGGTCCTTTCCACATAGACACTTCCTGCCGCGACGGCCAGCATCTGGCTTAGATCCAAAGGATAGCCGTCACGCAGTCCTACCCTGCCCCCGGGCGTTGTGGTAGTAATTTGCCCCAGCAAGGTGGTAGGGGCCATCTGCCCGCCTGTCATGCCGTAGACACCATTATTTACAAAAATTACAGTCAGGCGTTCTCCCCGGCTAGCTGCATGGATTGTCTCCGCCGTTCCGATGGCGGCAATGTCTCCATCACCCTGGTAAGTAAATACGACAAAATCCGGC
>RCNB010000315.1_pt1 | contig 33032 bp, 28 predicted proteins | sample 2041321 | NCBI WGS metagenome assembly RCNB01 (sample SAMN09708232, study PRJNA481090) | Marine sediment metagenome, whole genome shotgun sequencing project.
GTGTACCCATATATATTGCGAATAGCAAGCGTGATTCTATTTTGCCTTCGGTAAGACTTCACCTGCTACTAAAAGCGTTAAATTATTCAAAAAAAATTAAAGAAGATACTGCAAAATCTAAAGCGTTCTCCAAGCTTTCTTTTGCATTTTACCAACATGGTGATTCTATCCATTTCCGTCAAACCAACCGAACTGCTATTGCATTAGCAAAAAAGATTAAGGATTCTATAATCTTGGCTGAAGCCTATTGGGACCTTGGTGCTTTCCTTCAAAGAATTGTAGTGCCTGATAGTGCGTATTTAAGTTATTCCCAAGCACAAAAAATATATGAGTCCAAGGGTAATCTTTATCTCTCTGGTAGAATGCTCGTAAATATGGCACAACAGCAAGAGGCGGTAAAAGATTACATAGGCAGTGAGGCTACTATTATTTCAGCTATCACGCGGCTAAAACCTTTAGATAAATTTAGACAGCTATATTTTTGTTATAATCAACTAGGAATTTTAGATAAGGACCAAAGCCAATATGATAAAGCTATCGATCATTATAACGAAGCACTATTTTATGCCAATAAGCTAGATGATAATGAATCCTACCAAATAAGAGTCAAAAACAACTTAGGTGTTGTATACCAGAGAAAAAAGGATTTTTTGAGTGCTATTCAAAATTTTGAAGATGTTTTAAGTACAGATGACGTACAGTTAAAAAATATCGAATTGTATTCGAAAGTGATGAACAACCTTGCCTTTAGCAAGATTAAATTAAAGGATACCCTTGGAACCAAAAAATTAATTCTTGAATCAATTAAAATAAATGATAGTCTAGACCTTAAGATTACTCAGGCTTCATCCTATGGTACTTTGGCGGAATACTATTTGTTTGAAGGAGATACGATAACATCTATTTCAGCAGCTTCAAAATCCAGAACAATCGCGATTACCAGTAATGACAACCAACAACTATTGGTAACACTTAAACTTTTAACAAAAATAGATGTCAAAAATGCATCACTACACGCTCTAGAACATTTTAAATTAAACGATAGTCTACAGCAAGAAGAGCGGCTATCAAGGAATAAGTTCGCAAAGATACGGTTCCAAACAGATGAGTTCATTGCAGAGAACGAGGTATTATCTAAAGCAAAACAAATTTGGACGGCCATTGCTATTGGTGTGTTTCTTCTTGGGCTTTCCTTTTTTGTTATAATTAGTCAGAGGATTAAAAATCAAAAATTACGTTTTCAACAACAACAGCAATCCAACAACCAAGAGATATTTAACCTTATGTTGGAACAAAAACAAAAAGTGGATGCAGTAAAGCGTATGGAACAAAGAAGAATTTCCGAGGAGCTACATGATGGAGTTCTTGGTAAAATGTTAGGAGCTAGAATGGTATTAACCGGACTTAACAAAAAAGCTGATGGAGAATCAATCTTAGAAAGGTCCGAAGCCATAGCGGCTCTGAAAAATATAGAAAATGAACTCCGATCAATTTCGCATGAACTAAGCCACACGGCATATAGAAAAATAAATAATTTCATTAATTCCGTTACATTACTACTAGGGTCTACTAAAGAAAAAACATCAATAAACACAGTATTTAACTATGATGAAGATGAGGATTGGGATACTTTAGAAGGAGATATAAAAATAAACCTGTATCGCATTATTCAAGAAAACCTACAAAACGCCATTAAACATTCAGATTGCTCTAATTTCTTTGTTAACTTTGAGATGAATGATGATTTCTTATTGGTAACAATCGGTGATGATGGCAAGGGTTTTTTCTTTGAAAAGGAAAGAAAAGGAATTGGTATAAGAAATATAAAATCCAGGGTTAAAAAAATGAAGGGGACTTGGAATATAGATACTGCTCCCAATAATGGAACGGTAATGAAGTTAAGTATTCCCGCAAATTTCAGTTTAATAAGCCTAGATGATAAGAAAAGTATTGTTTAGCACGTTAATGAGGATAGAGTTACGGATATAAACTATGAAAACGGTACGGATTTTAGCGGTAGATGATCACGAGATGACCACTCTAGGGTACAAATACATTCTCGAAGATGCCGAGTTCGATAGATTTATTGTTAAAGTTGAAATCGCAAAGAGTTATGAACTAGGTAAAGAGAAGATAGAATTCTCTTCGCGTACGATGCCTTATGACATTATTCTGTTGGACATCCAGCTATTTCCACCACAATCTAAAGACCCAAGGACGGGTGTGGATTTAGGTGTTTTAGCCAGGCAGTTGGTACCGAAATCTAAAGTCGTTTTCATGTCATCTTTTAGTGATAACTACAGAATCAATCATATATTTAAGACGGTTGATCCAGAAGGTTATATGGTAAAGTCAGAAATAGACGAACTGTCCTTAAAAACTATGGTAGAGACCGTAATTCACAAACCTCCTTACTACACGGCGAGCGCCTTGGCCGCTGTGAGACGCAGAATGGCTAACGACATTGTTTTGGACGATCAAGACCAAAAAATACTCTATCATTTGTCCTTGGGTGTACATACCAGAAATATAGCTCCTTTAATCTCCTCTACCAATACCACTGTAGAAGCAAGAAAACGCCAGTTAAAATCTGTATTTGGAGTGAAGAATGGAAACGATTTGGCATTGATTGAAGAGGCTAAAAAAAGAGGGTTTCTTTAATTTTTCTACTAGATAATTCTAGTTACACCTCTAATTTACCTTCCTTAAGAGCATTTTTTGTTAGAAAAATAGAATGTCCTCCAAAATTCTAAGGTTTTCCTAGTATGGGAAATTTGTCATAACCACTACCTTTAACTTAAAGTCGATAATTTAATTATCTATTCATGAAAGGTATGGAGAACTTTAAGTTAGAACCACTAACTAAATTAGATGAGAATTCTGGTATTATTGGATTTAATGATTATTTGAAATCTTTGGAAAAACATTATTTTTCTGAAGTGTCGCTAAGGAACTACAGATCCAAAGACAAGACTACCCATATGTCCATAGATATGAAGTGCAATCTAAGTTTATTAGAAATGTTGGGGCTCCATAACAAGGGTAGATGGGGAGATAACGATTCTGAATTTTCACCATTAAAAAAAAGCTTCGATTTATTAAGGTCCCGAAACACAGTTAAGTTAGATATAGAGGAGCTTACTCTGTTCTTAAATGACACGAGTATTGTCATTAAAAAAATATATAATTTAAGCATAGCTGAGCAATTCAATGAAATTCTATTAGAAATTGCCAATCATTACATATATTTTTCTAAAGGGTTAACAGAAAAGCCCTACGAGATTTTTGTGCCAGTTTTTGAAGATAATCTGAAGGAAAACGATAGAGACCAAGCGCTATCTGAGGCCAAGCATGAAAAAACACCCAAAAATTACTTTGAATTCTGGGGTGTTTATTTTGATTCACAAGAGGATGCCCTTGTATACGATTTAAGCAGAAACACTTATATTACTGCCCATCTAGAACTTCATATGTTAGATGACTGAAATATAATTAAACGGTTGTGGGAGTTTCATTAAATATAGGCCTCGTGCGCATCATTTCATTTACTTCTTTTTTCACCTGAGATTGAACATTAGAATCCTCTGGATTCGTAATGACTCTATCTATAAAACCAACAATTATTTTCATATCCGCCTCCAATAGACCTCTTGTTGTTATCGCTGGTGTTCCAAAACGTATTCCAGAAGTGACAAAGGGAGACTTATCATCAAAAGGGACCATATTCTTGTTTGCTGTAATATCTGCAAGTACCAAAACCCTTTCGGCGTCTTTTCCCGAAATATTTTTATTACGTAAATCAATAAGCATCATATGATTATCTGTTCCTCCAGAGATAATATGATAATCTAAAGCTACAAATGCTTCAGCCATCGCATCTGCATTTTTCTTTACTTGCCACATATATTCTGAAAACTCTTCAGTTAAGGCTTCACCAAAAGCAACTGCCTTTGCAGCGATAATATGCTCTAACGGACCTCCTTGGTTTCCTGGGAATACAGCAAGATCTAATAAGGCGGACATTTTCCGTAATTTTCCGTTCTTCAAAGTAATACCAAAAGGATTTTCAAAGTCCTGACCCATTAAGATAAGACCACCACGTGGTCCTCTTAAGGTCTTATGTGTAGTCGTTGTAACGATATGGCAATGAGGGATAGGATTGTTTAAAATACCTTTTGCAATTAAACCGGATGGATGTGAAATATCAGCTAACAACAAAGCATCTACGCTATCTGCGATCTCACGAAAACGTTCAAAATCCATATCCCTAGAATAAGCCGATGCTCCAGCTATAATTAGCTTAGGACGTTCTTTTAAAGCAATTTCTTGAATTTTGTCATAATTCAATCTTCCCGTTTCTTCATCTACTCCGTAAAATACAGGATTGTATAATCTTCCCGAAAAATTAACAGGAGAACCATGAGTAAGGTGGCCGCCATGAGAAAGGTCGAATCCTAAAATAGTATCTCCTGGTTTAAGACATGCATGATAAACTGATGCATTTGCTTGGGAACCTGAATGGGGTTGTACATTGGCATACCCTGCACCAAAAAGTTCTTTCGCCCTATCAATAGCCAATTGTTCTACCTTGTCCACTACTTCACAACCACCATAATAACGTTTACCAGGATAACCCTCAGCGTATTTATTAGTTAAAACAGATCCTGAGGCCTCCATTACCTGTGGGCTGGTAAAATTCTCGGAAGCAATCAATTCTATACCGTTTATCTGACGTTGTTTCTCTTCTTCTATTAACTCAAAAATGCGATTATCCCTTTGCATACGTTTGTATTATAGTATTTATTCACAAAAATACGAATAGCTACTGTTTTTAAACTAAGAAAAGAGTTCATAAACCTCATTATTTTTTAAAATACTGTTAACAATTTAAGGTCACAAATAATAAAAAGCAAATTAATAAAACCCATCTGCATTATAGATAAATATGGACCTTACACTAATATCATATCTTTTTCGTTATCGTCTTATGCCTTTGTGGCACAGTGATTGAAATAACAACGTAAACCTTATAAAGATAACGTCATGAAAAAAATTCTACTTTACAGTATCCTATTTGTTCTGATTTCCTGTAGTGGGGTTAAAAGAACTCAGGAAGCTTTAAATTCTGGGAATTACTGGACAGCCATTAATAAGGCTATTTCCAATATTGCGGATAATAAAGAGAAAAAAAGCAATCAGCCTTTCATTGTAATGCTAGAGGATGCGTTTGAAAAGAATACAGAGCGCGAATTACAGCATATCAATTTTTTAGAGAAGGAAGGAAATCCTGCTAATTTTGAAGAAATATTTAAAACATACGAGCAATTAAAATCTGTTCAGCAACAAATACGTCCATTATTGCCGTTACACATCGCGGATGAAAACAGAAAGGCGCAGTTCAGCTTTAAAAATTACGATGCACAAATAATAGCAGCTAAGGAAACCTTATCTGATTACCTGTATAACAATGCTGTAAACCTTCTTGCCTCTGGTAAAACTAAAATAGACTTTAGACAAGCATATGATAATTTGACTTATTTACAAGAAATAAGTCCAGATTATAGAGATGTAAGACAAAAGACAGATGAAGCATATCAGAAAGGATTGGATTATGTAATCGTACAAATATTTAATAATACCGATAAGGTAATCCCAGTAAGATTAGAAGAAGAATTATTGAATTTCAATACTTACGGATTAAATAATTTATGGACGGAATACCATACAAATAAATTAACCGACTTAGATTATGATTATCAAATGGAAGTTTCTTTTCAGGATATCAATATCTCTCCAGAGCAAATTAATGAGAAACAAATCATAAAAGAAAGACAGGTAAAAGATGGCTTTACTTATGTTAAAGATCAACAAGGTAATGTTGTCAAAGACAGTCTTGGGAACAAGATTAAAATGGATAATTTTAAAACAGTGCGTGCAGATTTTTATCAGTTTACACAATTCAAAAGTGCTCAAGTAACGGGAATTGTGAACTTTGTAGACTTAAGAAAACAACAGCAGTTAAACCAATATCCATTGGCTAGTAATTTTGTATTCGAACATAGTTACGCTAACTACGATGGAGATAAACGTGCTTTGGATAACGACTTACTTTCCTTATTACAATTGGCAAGGGTTCCGTTTCCAAGTAACGAACAAATGGTTTATGATGCTGGAGAGGATTTGAAAAATAATCTTAAAAACATCCTGGGTAGACAACGATTTAATTAACTACCATTAGTTGACAATACCGAAGTCCATATACTTTTAATCTAAAAGTACATGGACTTCGCCTATTATAGCGGTCGAGCTTACTACAACGCTCTAAAATAACAAGGCTTCTATCCGCGCAATAGCTATGAGCTATATAAACTAGTTGCCTTTAAAGAAGAAGTCTTATAGCCCTGGGTTTTCCAACAAGACTAGATATATTTCTCCAATTCTAGCTCATTTATAGCGCCATGGGAATCATGGGCCACCACTACCCCATTTTTAATAATCAACATTTGCGGTGATTGATGCATTACTTGAAATTTCTCTGCTACAGCATTGGACACATTCCTATTCGCGAGTAAATCCAAAAAATACATATCTATGCTTTCAGCTTTTAGTGCATAAGAACTGGTAAACATATTTAGTACCATGCGGCTAATACCGCAGGTGGTAGAATGTTTAAAAATAACTTGCGGTCTACCGGCAGATTTAGCCGCAATATCGTCCAATTGTTCTATCGACGCTAGGCGAACCCATTCTATTTTTTTACTTTCTTTAGGAGTTTCCTCATTCTTGCTCCCGAACATGCTATTAAATAATCCCATACTTTTATCTATTTGTCAACAAATCTAAAAATCCTTACAATACTGACGTAATGTCTTGTGAAATAGATGGTTTACCGACATTTTGTCACTTACTACCTATTGGTAAGATTGTTGACTATTATAAAACAAAAATAGCACTAGAAACTAAACATATATAGAAATGAACAGTAATAATTTTACAATAAAATCACAAGAGGCCATACAACAAGCCCAAGTGATAGCCCAGACCATGGGGCATCAGCAAATAGAAAATGAGCATCTTTTTAAAGCGATTACTGAGGTAGATGAAAACGCCATTCCGTTTATGCTTAAAAAATTAGGTCTCAATCCTAACTTAATCAATCAGATTTTAGAGAAGGAAATGAATACTTTTCCAAAAGTTGAGGGCGGAGATTTACAATTTTCCCGAGAAGCCAGTAAGACCTTGAATGAAGCCAGTATTGTAGCAAAAGGTATGGGAGACGAGTATGTTTCCATAGAGCATCTCTTTTTATCTATTTTTAAATCTAAAAGTAAGATTGCACACATTTTAAAGGACCAAGGAGTTTCGGAGAAAAATGTACTTGCTGCTATATCAGAATTACGTAACGGCGCAAAGGTAACGTCGCAAAGCGCTGAGGAAACCTATAATTCCTTAAATAAGTATGCGAAAAATCTCAATGAATTAGCGGATAGCGGAAAATTAGACCCGGTAATAGGTAGAGATGAGGAGATAAGACGTGTACTTCAAATCTTATCTAGAAGAACCAAGAACAACCCTATGTTGGTTGGTGAGCCTGGTGTAGGTAAAACTGCCATTGCAGAAGGTTTAGCCCACCGTATTGTTCAAGGCGACATTCCAGAAAATTTAAAGGGTAAGACCATCTATTCATTGGATATGGGCGCCCTAATCGCAGGAGCCAAATACAAAGGTGAATTTGAAGAGCGTTTAAAGGCAGTTATTAAGGAGGTTACGAGCGCAGATGGCAATATTATCTTGTTTATAGATGAAATACATACGCTAGTAGGCGCAGGTGGCGGCCAAGGAGCCATGGATGCGGCAAACATACTCAAGCCTGCTTTAGCCAGAGGAGAACTTAGGGCTATAGGCGCCACGACCTTAGATGAGTATCAAAAATACTTTGAAAAGGACAAGGCCTTGGAAAGGAGGTTCCAAAAAATTATTGTAGATGAGCCAGATACCGAGAGTGCTATTTCCATCCTTAGAGGAATCAAGGAAAAATATGAAGCACACCATAAAGTCCGTATTAAGGATGAAGCGGTAATAGCTGCAGTAGAGCTTTCTCAACGCTATATTACAAATAGATTCTTACCGGACAAAGCTATTGATCTTATGGACGAAGCGGCCTCCAAGTTACGCATGGAAATCAACTCTAAACCAGAGGAACTAGATGTATTGGATAGGAAAATTATGCAATTGGAGATTGAGATAGAGGCCATAAAGAGAGAGAACGATAAATCTAAACTCAAGGCACTTAATTTGGAACTTGCCAATATAAAGGAGGAACGAAATGAAATGTTCGCAAAATGGGAAAGCGAAAAATCCGTGGTGGATAATATCCAAAAAATAAAATTAGATATTGAAAATTTCAAGGCAGATGCAGAACGAGCAGAGCGTAATGGAGACTACGGAAAGGTAGCAGAAATACGATATGGCAAAATTAAGGAGGCACAAGAAAACCTTGTGAAGCTTGAGGAGGAATTGGCGCAACAGCAGGAGGCAGGAACCTTAATAAAGGAGGAAGTAACCAGCGAAGATATTGCTGAGGTGGTTGCCAAATGGACAGGTATTCCAGTGACCAAAATGCTTCAGAGCGAGCGAGAAAAACTATTGAACTTAGAGAATGTACTCCACAAACGTGTTGTAGGACAAGACGAGGCTATCCAGGCAGTATCGGATGCCATCAGAAGAAGTAGAGCCGGTTTACAGGATATGAAAAAACCTATTGGTTCCTTCTTGTTCTTGGGTACTACAGGTGTTGGAAAAACCGAATTAGCAAAGACCTTAGCTGCGTATCTCTTTGATGATGAGAATGCCATGACCAGAATAGATATGAGCGAATACCAAGAACGACACTCGGTGAGCAGATTGATAGGTGCACCCCCAGGATATGTTGGTTATGATGAAGGCGGACAGTTAACGGAAGCCGTTCGAAGACGCCCCTACTCTGTTGTACTTTTAGATGAAATTGAAAAGGCACACCCAGATACTTTTAATATCCTATTACAGGTATTGGATGAAGGAAGGCTAACGGATAATAAAGGCAGAGTGGCCGATTTTAAGAATACCATCATTATTATGACCAGTAATATGGGCAGTCAAATTATCTTAGAAAAATTTGAAAACTCTAATGATAGTTTTAGTGCGGCAGAAGCTGCAAGAGTTGAAGTCATGGGTCTTTTGAATAAGACGATACGCCCAGAATTCTTGAACAGGATAGATGATATTATCATGTTTACACCGCTAAGCAAGGAGAATATCCATGAGATTGTCAAGTTGCAACTAGAAGGGTTAAAAAAGATGCTGAACAAACAGAACATTACTTTAGATGCAACCGAGGAAGCTATTAGTTTCTTGGCGGACAAGGGTTATGAACCACAATTTGGAGCCAGACCGGTGAAACGAACCATACAAAAAGAAGTGCTCAATAATATGTCAAAGTCCCTTTTAAGTGGCGAAATTAAAGCGGACAGTATCATTTTGTTAGATGCGTTTGATGATGAATTAGTTTTTAGAAACCAGAACGATTTGGTGAGTTAAAATTGATATAGTATTAAATTGAATTAAAATAAAAGATAAAAAAAGCGTCCAAAGATTATTTTTGGACGCTTTTTTTATTAACAATTTATACCGTACAGTATAGATTTTTTATATTCGTAGAAAATAGATTGTTGATGTCCACAAAAGCCGAAAGAACTACATCCTTTATTATTGAAACTGTAGCCCCAATTTTCAACAAACATGGTTATATAGGAACCAGCATGAGTGATTTAACCGAGGCTACTGGCCTAACAAAGGGGGCGCTTTATGGTAATTTCGAGAATAAAGAAGCCCTGGCACTCTCTGCCTTTGAATATAATCGAACACTATTGATAGACGCAATAGATGCCGAGTTGAATGCCCCAGGTACCGCTTTAGATAAGCTATCTAAGCTAACAAGTTTTTATAAAAATTATGACTCATTTACAAAAGGCATAGGAGGATGCCCAGTTTTGAACGTAGGCATGGATGCTCAGCATAACAACAAATTATTGGCAGCGGCTTCTAAAGAAACTATCAAGGAGATAGAGGGCAAGATTGCCTTGGTTATCGAAACTGGAGTAAATAAACAGGAAATAAAGATTGCTGTTACTCCATTGCAATTTTCAAAACAATTATTAACGATGATACAAGGTGCCATTGCCATGTCTACCATAACTAATGACCGTAAATACTTAATAAATACAATCGCCTATCTTGAAGTTCTAATAAAACACGAGCTTAAAAACTAAACTATAGTAGCAAGTACCTGTTTAGGTAACATTCTAATCTACTTACGAATGTTTATTCTTCTCTTGTATCCATTTCCCCATGTATTTAGAACTATTCATCGTTTGGTGATGCAGAAGGCTTCCTATGAAGTTTTGACTACGGTGTATTTCAAGATGGTTTAGCAGATAAGTGATTTTGAAAGAAAGCTGCTTTTCTAAATCAGTTTTATTGTAACGGGATTGTATTAGTTCATATCCATTATTTTGAGCTTGTTCCCATTTGGTTTTATTTTTATATAAATCAATGGCAGCATTTATAAAATCTTTTTCATTGTCGGTAATACTTCCGTTCCAATCCATTTTACCGTGCATTCCCTCGGCACCTATTTTCGTAGTAACGCTTGGGGTACCAAACTGCATTGCTTGCAACAATTTCCCTTTAATACCCGCACCAAATCGCAAAGGAGCCAAACACACTTTTGCTGATTTCATAACCTCCTGTACATTTTTTATCTTCCCATGAATACAAAATCTGGTCTGGTTATCGTTAAGCTCTTGAATCTGTTGCGGCAGATAAGCGCCGTAAATATTCATACTAGCATTTGGTAACTGTTTTCTTATTTTAGGCCAAATATCATTTTTAAGATATTTAATTGCATCAATGTTTGGAGCATGTTTTCCACCTCCTATGAATATGAAATCGCTTCGGGATTCAAAATTGGGAGTAATTAGTGGTATGTCCAACCTGTCTAGCATAAAGGGAAGATGGTGTAGTACATCTAAATTAGAATCTAGAATTTGTTCCAGCAATTGCATCTCGTAATCAGAAATAATAAGGGATAAATCACAACGGTAGATACTGGCAATTTCTCGTTTGGTCTTATCATCCTGTAGCCATCTTTCTGTAGAAAAAGGAATATGCTGTTTAAAACACTGCTCACGAACATAGCGTAGGGAGTGTAAATCCTCGGTATCTAGAATTCGAAGAGCATTCGGAATCTGGGCCGTAACCCGCCATCCAAATTGTTCCTCGGTTAGAAATCGGTCAAAAAGTACAATTTCAGGTTGGAGTTCGGTTATAAATCCATCGAACGAGTCGCAGTTTAAAAACACCTGCTTGGTTTGGATACCCAAACATTTTAAATCTTCGGCATATTCATTCTCGTTAGCGGTAGCAACAAAAGTAACTAGGTAACCAAAGTTTAAAAAATACTCTGCTAATTGTAACAATCTCACCCCCGCTGCCGTTGCATTTGGCTGTGGCCATCCCCATCCTATAATGAGGAGTTTTTTATTCTCTTTTTTACGCATTGGGTCGATAGTAGATTGTTGTTGTTTTAGCTATTCGCTATTCCCCGAGCGTCGGTATACATCACATTTTGGCTGCAAACTTCTTCGAAATATTACTTCTAAGTTTTCGTTCGTAATCTTCTTCCAACCACTCCTTATAATTCTTGGTATTGTTCATTATACAATACGAATACTGCCGTACACGATAGGTAATTTCCTCTTTTAACTTCTTTGCTAGAATTCTGGCATCGAAAACATCTTCCGCATTCTCTACACATATCTGTGCATGCTGTTCTATACTTCGCTCCAATACCAATTTAGATTTCTCCCCGTTAGCGAAACTCTTTTTATATTCTGCTTTTATATCAAACTCTATGGTTTCCGATTTGGTGAATTGGTCCCGTAATTCTTGAGGCATTTCGTAAACGAACTCACGTTCTATTTCCTCATCGTTCTTAATGTTTTCTAAATAAAAATCTGGAAAATGAAAAATTTCCTGCCAGTCAACCGCGGCGTTCCACATGCCAAAACGGGCAACATTGTTCCCCATATCTACCACCGTAAAATCTTCTTTGTGTGGTAAATAACGAGAACCACGACCAATCATTTGAAAATACAATGTTAGGGACCGTGTAGCCCTATTTAGAATTATAGTTTCCACCGATGGCTCGTCAAAGCCAGTGGTAAGAATACTTACTGAGGTTAATATTGCATCCGGAGTTTCAGAGAACCACTCCAATATTTCTTTTCGTTCTGTAGCATTATTTTTATTGTCTAAATGTCTAATGTTGTAGCCTGCCTTTTTAAAGGTTTCATAGACATAACGCGAGGTGTTTATTCCATTATTGAAAATTAACGTTTTGGTACCTAAGGCAATTTCGGTGTATGCAGATACTAATTTGCCCAACATACTATGGTTACCATAGAGCTCATCAGAAGATTTAACCGTATAGTCTCCGTTGACTCCAAGTTTTAGACTTTGTAAGCTAACATCATAGTTGTACATGTTCGCTTTAGCCAAGAATTTTTTTGCTATCAACGAGCTAATACTTTCCCCTACGATCAACTTTTTATAGTTGTCCTTCATAGGAAGCTTTATATTGGAGCTTAAAGGTGTAGCGGTTACCCCAATGATGGTTGAATTTTCAAAATACTTAAAAAGCTTTCGGAAGGAATTGTAGTGGGCCTCATCAATAATGACCAATCCAATATTATTTATCTCTACTTTTTCTTCTTGTAAACGATTGTTCAAGGTTTCTACCATAGCCACGAAACACATGAACTCGTCCTGATCTTTAAGTTCCTTTATTTCGCTGTTTATGATTTTGTTGTTTACACCAAAGCCATGTAACATTTTAGAAGTCTGGGCACTTAATTCTATCCGGTGGGTAAGTACGACAACTTTTTTTTGCGTCTTTTCGATATAACGTCTGGCAATCTCCGAGAAGACAACGGTTTTTCCCCCACCTGTAGGTAATTGGTACAATAAATTTGAATGATCCGGATTGTCCTCTAAATACTTGAAAATAGTATTTAAATCTTCCTCTTGATAATTATATAACGTCTTTTCGGTAGTGTCTTTTGGTGATTTCAAAAGGATATTAAAAATTTTAGATTGAATAAAAACGCAAAAACCTTACAAAATTAGCAGATTTTTATGGGTAAACGAAATATTACCGATTGGAAATAGCAAAAACTATGAATACCGGACTTTGCGGATGCAAATTTTGTTGTTGTTAGTGAGCAGTTGGTGACTAAAAAATCACATACAGGTTCAATTTCAAAATAAGAATAGCATATTTGTACTAATCCCGAAAGCACAAGGTCTAATTTTTTGTAATTGTATTTTTTATTTTCTTTAAATTTAAAAACTACTATTAATAGTAGTTAACTTTAATATTTAGGATTTCAAATCTGTTACAGCTATTAATATCCTTTTTCACGGTCTACAATATTGTTCAGTTTTTTCCTTTCCTTTAGGTTCCTATAGTTGCGCAATATCTGCGGAATTACCGAATTGGTATCCGATACACTGGCGTAATGAGGAGTCATAAAAATTTTTGAATGTTTCCAGAATAGATGTGTAATTGGCAGTGGTTCCTGATGATAGACATCTAAACACGCACCCGACAAATGACCATTGTCCAAGTATTTTAATAAATCATCATCCACCAAATGACCGCCACGTGCCACATTAATTATATAAGCCCCTTTGGGGAGTTGGGCAAATAGTGTTTTATTTAATATTCCTATCGTATCCGGTGTTAAGGGCAATAGGCAGACCAAAAATTCCGTGTTCTTCAAAAATGCTACTAATCCGTTCTCTCCGAAGTAGGTAGTGACGTTTTCAATGGATTTTTGGCTTCTAGACCACCCCTGTACTTTAAACCCAGAGTTCGCCAAGTCCTTTGCTGTTAGCGCGCCTAGTTCTCCTAAACCTAAAACCCCAACAGTTACATCGGCAATACGTTGGTAATACTTCGGTTTCCATTCGCCTCTTAATTGCTGAACTTTATAGGTGTTAAAATTCTTGAGCTCTGCAAGAATACTAGTAAGCACATGTTCAGACATGTCACTTGCCAAATATGGGTCTACCACCCTGGTAATGGGCACCTGGTTTGGAACCGTTGTATCCTCAAAAATGTAATCTACTCCTGCCCCGGCAGATGCTATACACCCAAGATTCGGATAAACAGCCAAAGTCCCTTCAGGATGTTTCCAAATGAGTGCCATTGTAATTTTATCTCTGGGATGTTCTTCTAAATAACTATATACTTTTAACCCTGGATTTGCCAGTATTAGTGCATTTTTCCAAAGGTCTATCTTACCGTCCTGTCTAATGATTACTATTGCCATTTAATCCAATATATCTAAAGCTTTTGAGAATTCTTCCCCAAAAGGCCAATTTTCCGTTTGTGTGTGTTGGTACGTCTTAACAATACGCTCCTTAAATTCTGAAAGCAACCCATTTTGAGAAACAAAATGCGTCATCTCGGTAAAAGAATTAGCCATGCTCTTATAAAAAGCATCAGGAACTTTGTGGTCTACAGCAAAAGTCTGCCCAATTTCCAGGTTAAAACACATGATGTCAGCCACCAAACTTGATTCCATTCCCAATTTCAAAAAGTGCTTTATATATTTTTGAGCCACAGATCTCCGGGCTTTTGGCCGCTTCCGTTTTAGGGGAAAATACTCGTTAGAAATTTTGGTCTTAGCCGCCTGAACAAGTTTATCCTCTTTTGGATTGAAGATAAAGTCGTAATATATTTTAACGTCTGGAAAACGATTATATAAATCTATCAATTGAAGCTCCAGTTCCGCTCTGGGCAATTCCGAAAGGTACTTCGTTAAGGCTCTTTTACTCATAAATAATTATATACTCAAAAATAAGGTTTGCCTTGAAACATCTAGCAGTTCATCGAATATAATCTTAAAAGCTCATAAAATATGTATAATTAAGTGTCCTTACTTTTGGATAAGACGCAATAAAAATGTATCATGTACCTTGGTAGAATTACTAATCATACACAGAGATATATGAGGCAACTTAAGATTATCAAGCAGGTAACGAATCGCGAATCGAAGTCTTTGGACAAGTACCTGCAAGATATCAGCAAAATAGATTTGATTACCGCTAATGAAGAAGTAGAACTAGCGCAAAGAATACGTAAAGGCGACCAAATTGCATTAGAGAAATTAACAATTGCGAACTTAAGGTTTGTAGTATCGGTTGCAAAACAATACCAAAATCAAGGATTAAAACTACCCGATTTAATAAACGAAGGAAATTTAGGCCTTGTAAAAGCAGCAAAGCGTTTTGATGAGACAAGAGGATTTAAGTTTATATCCTACGCAGTTTGGTGGATAAGGCAATCCATTTTACAAGCATTAGCAGAGCAATCCAGAGTGGTTCGTTTACCATTAAACAAGATTGGCTCCATCAACAAAATTAAAAAAACCTTTTCTTATTTAGAGCAGACGCATGAGCGTCCGCCATCCGCGGAGGAAATAGCAAAGGAGTTGGAAATGACGGTGACTGAAGTTAAACAGTCGCTTAAGAATTCAGGAAGACACGTTTCTATGGATGCACCTTTGCGAGAAGGGGAAGATTCTAACCTTTATGACGTATTGCGTTCCTCAGAATCTCCTAGGCCAGATAATCAACTACTACAACAATCTTTGAATACTGAAATCAACAGAGCTCTTGATACCTTGTCTCCTAGGGAAGCTGATGTTGTAAAATTATATTACGGAATAGGCGACCAGCAGTCCATGACCTTAGCTGAAATTGGACAAACTTTTGATCTTACGAGAGAACGGGTACGACAGATTAGGGAAAAAGCGATTCGTAAATTGAGACATAATTCTAGAAGTAAACTATTGAAGACTTATTTAGGATAGTAGTCTTTTAATTATAAAGAAAAAGCACCTTCTTTATAGAAGGTGCTTTTTCTTTATAAATAGTAAACACTTAACTAAGAATAGGACAACTTGCTGATATTAAAATCTACAAGTATATCATTTAAGTCTTGAATAAAATTCTGATAAGAATTGTTGTCTTGGTTTTGATAGGCCATAAGTAAAGGTTTTGGGTTCATTAGAAAAGGACTACATATAATCCAATTCCGCTAATTCGTTAAGGCTTAAAATTTCATTTAAATCTTGTAGGAACACTAAATATTCCTCTCCGTAGGTGTCGTAAAGCATAGGTTATATGTTGATTAGTAATTAGATTTGGGTATTCGTAAATTACAGCGTAAACTTAAACGAAACACCTGCTGTGCACAATTAATTGTGGTGTAACCATTTATTTTTGTTGTAAAAGCATAGTTTATCGTCGGTAAGTCATCTATCTTTTTGTAGCCCTGGAAGTTAATACGAATCTTATGACTGAATCGCGTACCTTAGAAACTGGTAGATTACTGGAATTTAACTTGATAGGATAGTCCAGCCGTGACCGACAAAAAGAATTCACCAGAGCTAAAAGGAAGCTCCTGACGGTTTACACCTATAGTCGCTTTATATTGGTTGATGTTGTTTGAAGAGGTAAATTGATACTCAAAACGTATCCGTTGTGATTCTAAATATAATAAGGTTTGTGCTAATAATTCTCCATCTACTATAAATTGATTCATTTCTGTATCAAAGCCATAGCCTAAGTTCATTCCTAGATAATTATTGCCATCCTTTAGATAACGCCGTACCAAAAGACCGCCCGATAGACCAATTCCTTTTTCCGCATCAGGCACAACAAACGGCCTCAAAGAGACGTAGTAGTTACCTCTATACAATCCAAAACTTCCTGTTAATAGTGTTGCTTCATCTTCGGAAAACGACAAGTACCTTATTCCCAGTGATGCTTCCATCGCATTTGGCAGTTCTTTTAGTACTTCTACCCCTACCCTATGTTTTGGAAAAATTTCCGATGTAGAAAATCCATAATTAACATAACCACTGAGCGATTTAGAAATTCTAGGATAGGCATCCACTTCTGCCTGTATTCCATTGATATTAAACCGCCTTTGAAAATTAATGCGTGGCAATATTACGCCCCATTTGGTCTCCTTTTTATATTCCAAAGCCCCATAATACATTGGGTCCAGCACTTGGTCAAAAACCTCGCCTTCCATGTATAAAGTAAAGGATTGTTTTCTTTCTTCCGCTACCTTGGTTGCTTTAAGCTTGTTTTGTAACAATTGCCCATTTTCTATTTGCAATACGATATCTCTTTTAAGGGCAAGTATGTCGTTATCCTTTGGAAGGTATAGCAAAGCTTTGTTTGCTAAACCAAGTGCTATGTTTAAATTTTCAGCATACTGCTCGTTTTTTATAGCACCAACCCATACTTCTTTGTTTCCTTTCTCTTTACTTATAATTTTATTAAACTGTAAGCGAGCTTCATCAAATTCCTGGTCCCAGCTATAGGTTTTTGCCAAAAGACAATGCACGTCTACATAATCTGGATACCTCGTAAGTACTTGCACTAAAGTGTCCCTTGCTTCACTTCGATTGCCTTCAAAAGCCAAGTCCCTTGCCGTAAGGTATGATAGATCAGGATTACCAGTATACGTATACTCCTGTGCACTGAGGCCCTTAAGGGCAAAGAGTAACAAAACGGGAATAACTAGATGTTTTGTTATCATTGCATTTGCAATTTTGCTATTGGCGTTTCCTTGGAGTTGCTTAAATCACTTATACGAAGTACTTTTTCCGTAAGTAAAACATCGTTTATTTTGAGTCTTTCTATTTGATTTATCAGTGGGGCTAAATTTTGTTCTGTATTTGACCAGAAATACGTATCCAATAACGCACAATACCCATCTGCATATTCTGGATATTTCCTGACTACTTCTTTTAAGATACTAACTGACTTACCATACTGCTTTTGCCATGAGTATATGCGTCCCATAAGAATTTCCGTATCTGCATGCCTTGGTATTTGGGATATTATAAACTCACTTAACAACAAAGCTCGGTTCCAATCCTTATCAATGGCAAGATTTCTTGCAGTGGTGTACGCATTGTCAAAGTCTTTACCGTTAAAAATACTTTGTAACCATATCATTTCGCTCTTGGTAAACGCTCGTTTGTCATTGGCAATGAGAGAAATAGTACTAGGGATAATTTTGTCTTTCTGGGTCACATACTTGTTTACCGATTTACTAATGATGAATCTATTTTTTACCATTACTAGGCTATCCCTATCGATTTCATTGTCCTTAAAATTTAAATTCAAATCTAATTCAGTAATATCCCCATCCGATATCAAATAGGAATTGTATACAAAATCTTGAATCTTATTAGCTCCTCTAAACAAGGGAATTTCCTTGTTGCGGTGAGCAACCTTTTTGCTCATTAATCCTTTACCCAACCAGGCAACTACTTCAGGAACTTCTAAAGAATAGCTATTGTTTAATAAGGCTATAAGCGACGGAGCGATATCTGCATGTGAAGCCAATTCTTTAATCTCAGCACCATTTTTTAACAAGGGGCTATAAATGAGTAACGGGACCTGATATCGTTTTATAGCATTTTCTGAAGGCATATTACGGTTAAGGTGGCTACCGGTGATTATGTAAATGGTATTATCATGCTCTTTTGATTTTTTTTCCTCTGCAAAAAAGGAATATAAGGCGTCGTCCACATAGCTATAGCTCGCAAAGAGTTCCAAATTATGTTCTATAAATCGGTTTGTTTTTTTATCAGTAGTGGAATTGGCTAGTAATTGCTCTACTTTTCTTTCATAAACCCCCGCGTTAGGTATAGTATAAGGTGCTTTGGTACTTAGTGTTAAGAACACTTCTAATTTGGGCTTATTGCTAGCTGGTTTCGGTTCATCCAAATAACGATGGAACAGGGCATCGTCTGGGTAGCCTAAGGTGTTTCCTGCAGCGTCTTCTTCCTGTAGTTTATAGGCCTTGCCAAATACTGTTTTATCCAAGATACGGTCAACTCCCTCTTGCACGAGAAACTTATCATAACTGTTCAATGCGCTGTTTCCTCCGTAGTTGAAAGAGGTTTCGTAACCGTTTTTTTTCAGAATACTGTACAATGTATGCCTATGGACGAAGTTTTCAATTTTCGTAAAACCAGCTTCGCCATAGGGCAAGGACCCAATTACGGAAGGTAAAGCTGCCTCGCCTTCGCCTGTATTACTTAAAAAATTAGGCCAGTACAAGGATTCGGAAACCATTTCCTTTAAATGGGGCATTATACCATTATAACTGCCCTTGGTATCCACAAACTCTTTTCCCAGTCCCTCTACTATAATTAATTTTATATGAGGTTTTTCCTCCTTTAAGTCAAAATAAGTACTTAGGTTGTTTTGTTTAATATATGGACGTGCTAACGGATATTCTTCAATGCCCTCATAGCTATCTTCCTCAAAAACGTAGGAATAGATGTCTTCCAAAAGGTACTGTGTCTTGTTTTCGTTAATAGGTTTTCGGTCGGAATAAAGTGTAGCTAAAAACAAACTGAACAGAATAATTGTAAATGGGTACATTCTGCTGATTACGCTGTATAAGGGCGCGGTATAACGATATATAAAATGGCAACAGATTAAGGTAGTAGTTATACTTATAAATGGTAATAAAACCGAAAATTGTATATCTCCAGCATTGGAACTCGGTATGCCATTAGCTCCAAAAGGCTCATAATTACTAATAAAGTAGGTTACTAAAAGGCACTCTACTATCAGAAGTACAGCCAAAATATAGCGTACCGTTTTAAAACCAAGATTTGATTTTTTGTTTTCTAGAAAATTAAAGACGAAGGCTAACAGCACCGAACAGACCGATGCGTAACCAAGATGGTGTAGTATTAGAATAAAAAAACTTTGGTTAACCGCAGTATCTAATACACCTGTAAAATACAGTACCGTGTTCTGATAGACCGATAAAAAAATCAAGCCTACAAAGAAAGTAATTACCAAAGGAATATAATCCTTTAGTGTTTTACTGTTCGATATGTTATTCTCCTGTATCTGCATAATTAACTAGCTTTTGCAAAGCCCTTTCGCACCTGGGTGCCCCAACCCGATTTTATCTTAAACAGTTTTTTATAATTACCGCGTATGGCCGCCCATACCATTACCGGATGATAAACAATAGGTTCAATTAACGAGCAGAACATTAAAATAAGAATATCCTTGGTTTTGTTATATTCATTATAGGAATATACATCCCATAAAATGGCATAAAAGGAGAACATGACCGAGAAAATATAAACCGATGCTGTTATGGCTAAAAAGAACTCCCAATTGAGGATTCCTAGCCAATAGAATAGTATGATAGTGAAAAATCCAAAAAACTCTAACAGTGGAGCCAACCATTCATAAAAAAACCAATAAGGATAACTCAACATTCCCAACCTGCCAAACTTGGGGTTAAAGAACATATCCTTGTGTTTAAAAAGTGTTTCTAAATTACCGCGAGCCCAACGATCGCGTTGGTTAATTAGTATTTTTGCATCTTCGGGCACTTCTGTCCAGCAAAGTGGGTCTGGAATGTATTCAATGGTATAAGGCAGCTTGCGTTCATGCATGTACCGCCGCATCTTAAATACGATTTCCATATCCTCACCTACAGTATTGGTGTCATACCCGCCAACGGCTAAGGCAATTTCCCTATCAAAAAAACCAAAAGCTCCGGAAATAATGAGTAAACTATCTATTCTTCCCCAGGCCATCCTACCCAAAATAAACGAACGTGTATATTCTAGTAACTGAAATCGTGCAAGCCAGTTCGTTGGAAGCCTAATCTCCTCTAGCTGTCCACCTTGTATGATACAGGAGTTGGCAACACGTATAACACCTCCAACGGCAATCACCTTCTTTTCCGAACGTTGAAAAAACGATTTAACAACATGTAGGAGCGCATCTGGCAACAAAAGGCAATCAACATCAATACATCCTATATATTGATTTGATGATAGCGCCATTCCAGTATTTAAGGCGTCCGACTTTCCACCGTTTTCCTTGTCTATAACGGTTAATTTAGAAAAAGCCTTATGTGGAGATTTGTAGATTCCTCTTATAGGTTTTGATTGCCAATTAGGATCAATTTCCTGTTCTATTTTTACCAGGTCGTAAGCAGATATCATTTTTTGTAACGTATCGTCCTTACTTCCGTCATTGACCACCATTACTTCATAATTTACATACCGCAAGGACATTAAGGAACGTATGTTCTCTACAATGGTAAGACCTTCATTGTAGGCTGGAGCTACAATCGTAATACTTGGGGCCAATGGAGATGCCATCAATTTTGACATATCTCCAAAACTATTTTTATTCTTGTAGTGAATAGAATTTCTAGTAGAAAAGTACCCCATACCTATGAACAATAAGAATAGCATTAAGGTAAACACAAAAAAAACAATGTTTATATACTCAAGAATGATATCGAATGTTCCACTACTCATTATTTCTTATCATATAGTTTGGTAGACATAGCACATAAATGATCAAATATGGTATTACCATAAAACTCATCCATATTCTGATCTTTTTTTGTCCAAGCCTCCTTGTTTGAAGGTGATTCAAGTTCAAAGTTGATCATTAGCTTATCTTCTTCATCTAAATTTTCTTGGCGTACAATTTCGTCCATCGAAACAAAATCGGCTAATACCTTGGTTTCCGTATTAATCAAAGCTCTAGCTGTTAGTTTTTCCAAGGCTAAAAGCACTGCATGCTTTACTTGAGGGTCTTTACTTAAAGTCAAAGTATGTAACATCGCAATTTCTTGTTCATCCCCAACTTCTGAAATTTCATTTAATAGTATAATTTGAGCCTCATTATCGCTTATCTCAAAAAGAGTTTGAAACACACTTTGGCGTAGTTCGGGTTCAATGTCCTTACTTCCATTTAAAGCAGTATCGGTTATGGAAAATGATTTGATAATTTCAGATATTCTATTAGAAATTAAAACGTTTTCCTTTTTGTTTAATAATTTTTTCAAATACGGGATTTCTCTATAGTCACCTAGTTCCGCTATGTCTTCTACGAGTACAATAGCTGACAATATGGAATCTGTATAAAAAAGAGGTTTAGGAATTGTATAGTTCTCTTGTACCATTTTTTTTGTCTGCGCAATCCTTTCCGTTATAACAGAAATTTCATCTCTGGATTCAAACGCGGTAGACCACTCTATTTCCAGATTAGTTTCTTCTACTTGTGGAACAGTTTTGGTCTTAAGCTCTTCATAAATCACAGGAAAGTTTATTAAATCATTAGTGGCAATAGCATCTGTAAAGAGGATTTCAGGTTGTTGATTAGCACTATTAGTTGCAGGTTTTGTCTTTTCAAGTGTCTTTTCCTGTTGTCCTATAATATCAGTGACTTCCTTCATGATTTCTAATACTTCAAAGGTTACGGGTAATTCTTGCAGTAAATTCTCATCTTCAGTAGGTTCTTCCTTATTTTTTTGTATTCCGGTAATCTCTTCGAAAATCACAAGGAGGTCATGATGGGAATTCTCTGTGTCTTTATCAATAGTAGGTGGTATCACTATAGGTAAAAATTCAAAATTCAGCTCATCCTCTTCCTTTAAAGGAAAAACTTCTTCAAAATTTACAATTATGTCGGACAGTGATGAAAATGTTGCTTCCTCTTTAATCACTACTTGGGAAGGTGTCTTTGGTGTTTCTTTTATAGCATCGGTTACTACAGGTAAAAATGAAATCTCATCGGATGTAATTTCCAAAGTGTTCTTCTTATCACCTTCAACCTTAACGCTTACTACCTCATAATTCACAAGGATATTTTTAATCTCATTTTGTTCCTCAACCTCTTCAAGCTCTAGCGGGTTTTCACGAGCTAGAACATCAGATTCTGGTTGGGGAACGGAGTTATTAAAATCTTCTTTAGGCACAAGATCCCTTGTTGGCAAGACCCCTTCTGGACGTATCGTATTTAATGCACTTATGGCTTTTCCCTTTACGGTAAAAGCCATTTCGTTTTGTACAATAGTTTCTATAAAGCCAATATCCTCATCGGTTCCTAATTGGGATAGGGCCTCTAGAATGTACATTTTTACATTTGTGGTACATTTCCAGAAGATTTTTTTAAGTTCTGGGACTGCATCCGTAACGTTAAAATCCCGAATGCAAAAAATAGCTTCCTTTTTAATATGATTATCCCGATGACGCAACAATTCTATTAAGGAGGCACTCGCATCGTTTTGGTTATAATATTTTATAAGCCTTAGGGCAAACAATACTACATGGCTATTTTTTGAAGTAAGCCAAAGTCTAAACGGTGGCGGGATAAAATCACTTTTATTTCTAATTACATCCAATAGTTTTAATTGTTGCCATTCGGATATCTTAAATCGGGTGTGGTCTAGAAAATAATTAATCCCTTCTTCCTTTAGACTTACCGTTGCTATTTCTGCTTGTTTTCTAATAGTTGGTCGCTTGTCATTTATGAACCTCGTTATTGTCATGTATGAATCCTTCACATCCATTTGAGTCAACTCATAAATTCCCTTTGATACTTGCTCCCAGCGCCAGCTATTCATTTTCTTATAGGCATCCTTATGAAGTTCCAAATCTTGGTAGATACGCAAAAGTTCCAATCTAGTATTCCCCGATACATCTTTTCGTAAATCAAGTAGAACAGTAGTAAGCACATCACGCTCAAAACGATTTTTTATAAGCTCCCTTATTTGGATTTTTAAATCGATATAATTAATTTTTTCTTTCTTTTCGGAATTCTCTTCATAAAATAGAAATTCAGAAATCATTGGGGAAAAAATCTTTCGTTTCGCCATTATGAGTTTTCCCCGCCTTGAAAGTCTATTCCTAAAAAAGAAGACAGATGCAAAGTACACTAGCGCCAGTAGAACAAAAAACAGCGAAAGCCCCCAAAGAAAATCCGTAGGGATTTTGGGAGCACTGATTAGAGCCTTTAACGTATATGTTTTGGGGAAGTATGTCAAATATTAATTTTTTTTAGTTCCCTTGCTATCCTAACCACAAGTTCCGAAGGACTTACAGGTTTAGAAATAAAATCGTTAGCACCTAATTCAAAAGCGCTAAGCACGTTTTCTTCGTTACCGGCAGATGATATAATTATAATAGGTATTTGTGATGAAAGTTCTTCTCTTACATAGTTTATAAGTTCTATACCAGAAAAATAGGGCATCATGATATCGCTCACGATAATATCTGGCATGGTATGAGACAGGTATTCTTTTACCTCTTTGCCGTCTATAACATGATGCACATTATATCCTGCCTTTTTAAGTCTAAAATGTAATAAAGACGCAAGAAGCTCATCATCATCGGCTAAAAGTATGGTTCTTTCTTCCATACTAGCTATCTTTTAATTTGGCCAATTCCACATCAATCATTTCTTCATTTTGAGGATATAGCATTAAGAATTGCTGAAATAACTCTTCCACTTGTGGCATTACTTCCTTTTTACAACTATCCTCAATACCAATAACAAGTTTTTTTAATTCCTTAGTATTCATGAGGGACAACCCATTCTTTATTTTATGGGCCGCCAAATACACATCTTTAAAATTCTGGTTAGAAATACCAATTTTCACGGCACCAATAAATTCGTAAGCATTCTGTTTGAATAGTCTAACTAACTCTTCTAACATATTAATATCGTTGTAACATTCCTTCAGTACAGGAGTAAGGTTAACGGTGTCTTTTTTATCCGCTACTATGATTTCTTGTTTTAGTAATTTAAGGCTGGCTTGCGTTAAATTTCGCTCCTTTTTCCTTTTTAGTAGTTTAATCATCAGCTCGTTTAAGGTGTAAGGTTTCAATAAAAAATCGTTAATTCCTGACGTTTGGCAACGTTCCTGATCTTGTGCTGTAAAATCAGCGCTAAAGGCAATTATGGGAATTTGATTTATCTTGTCATCCGCTAGGGCACGTATCCTTTCCGAAACTTCAAAGCCGCTCATTCCTGGCATTTTTAAGTCCATTAGCACAATGTCTATTGCTTCTGTTTTTAAAATGGATAAGCCTTCACTAGCATTTTCAGTAACAAAAGTTTTACAATCCCATTTCTTAAGTTGTTCGCTAATTAAGTGTTGATTTAATTCGTTGTCTTCAAACACTAGAATTTTAGTGCCCCCTAAAAGCTTAAGTCCTTTTTGAACACTAATGGTCTTTGGCTTATTCCTAAGAATATTGGTTATTTTACCTCTTTTAAAGGGAATTTGAAATTCAAAAGTGGTTCCTACGCCTAAACTGCTTTTCACTTCTATATTTCCACCTTGTTTTTCAATGATTTCCTTTACAATACTGAGTCCTAGCCCAGAACCTCCATATTTCTGGAAGGTATCCTTTTCCGCTTGCTTAAAACTTTCAAATATAATCTCCAATTGTTCTTGAGACATTCCAATACCGGTATCTTCAACTAAAAATTCCAAAGCATAGATATCTTCTTTCATCTCTTTAAGACCTACAGATAGTTTAATATGTCCTTTTTCAACAAATTTTATCGCATTGCCCAACAGGTTCAATAATACTTGTGATAGTTTTGAAGGGTCACCTACAAGAATTTTAGGGATACTTGGTGCTATATTTATTTTTAATGAGACTGATTTATCTATGATCAAAGTTTGGCAAAGGAACATAACATCCTTTATCAATCCATGTAGGTTAAAATCAATTGTGTCAAAATCCTCGGTTCCCGCAGTAAGTTTTGAGTATTCCAAGACTTCGTTAATAATATCCATAAGAGAGTACGAAGCCGTTTGTATGGCATTTACTTTTTTAAATTGGCTTGGTGTTAGTTTCTCTTCCTTCAACAGATTGGTAAATCCTATAATGCCGTTAAGAGGGGTTCTTATTTCATGGCTTACATGCGCTATAAGTTTATTTTCTTGCGAATAATTTGGAGTAGATTTTTTTTCTACTGAAATCCCATTGGATTCCAAGTCATCGGAAGACCCGAATATTTGAGCATTCAAATGCACCTTAAATCTATTGAAAGAGTTTTTGAGTTCCTTTGCTTCTTTCGCATTCAGTTCATCAAATGAAAAACCGTTTAAAGAGGTTTCCAAATTGGAAAGTTGACCTAGGAGGTTTCTAGTTTTTATTTTGGACATAGATTAATGATCCTTAGTTTCGAGGGTTTCAATCGTATAATTCATACTAATATTCCCTTTTTAAGGTGCCGCTGGCAATAAAATGTTTTATAGGCTTCCAATTCTGTTGTGAAAACGGTTTATTTGTAGGTCTAAAAAATACACGTATGAAAGTAATTGGCTACATAATTATCACATTAACCCTATTTTCCTGTAATCAGAAACAAACCAAAGCAGAGGAAACAACAATGGAACGTGCAAAACGTATTCATGAAAATACCATCACTTTGGATACGCACGACGATATAAACATTGCGAATTTTACCGATTCTATTAATTATACTCAACGCCTAGATACACAGATTAATTTACCAAAAATGGAAGAGGGTGGCTTGGATGTTGCTTGGTTGATTGTGTATACCGGACAAGACTCCCTTAATGCTTCTGGCTACGCAAATGCGAAGGAAAATGCGATGGACAAATTTGCAGCAATCCATCGATTATGTGAGCTATATGCCCCCAATAAAATAGAACTTGCCACGACTTCGGATGATGTACGCCGTATTGTGGCCTCTGGAAAAAAAGTAGCTATGATTGGAGTGGAAAACGCTTATCCGATAGGCGAAGATCTTTCATCCTTTGAGCACTACTATAATCTAGGTGCTCGCTATATTTCACTTTCTCACAATGGCCATAGTCAGTTTTCTGACTCCAATACTGGAGAAAAGGATTCAGTTTGGCTGCATAACGGGCTTAGTGATTTAGGCAAGGAAGCTGTCAAGGAAATGAACCGGCTAGGCTTAATGATCGATGTTTCCCACCCTTCCAAAGTAGCCATGGAACAAATGTTGGTTTTATCCAAAGCACCAATTATTGCTTCACACTCCTCTGCACGTGCTTTGTGTAACCACAGTAGAAATTTGGATGATGACCAACTAAAATTGATAAAGAAAAACGGTGGCGTGGTACAAACAGTTGCTTTTAGTTCGTATCTGAATACCCAAAAACATGAAGCTAAAGCGGCATATATGAAAGAGGTGTATCAGCAAGTAGCAGATTCACTTGGTGTAGAATGGTTTGAACGATGGCAGATTAGTAATTTAACCGATGCACAGAAGAAGGGATACAGGGAAAATTATCCTAAAATTATGGGTATTGCTAAAGAAAAAGCAGCCAATAATTCAAATGCCCCAAAAGGTGTAATGATTGCAGATTTTGTAAACCATATAGACTACATGGTAGACCTTATCGGGATAGATCATGTGGGTATTAGTTCAGATTTTGATGGTGGTGGCGGTATTGAAGGTTGGTCGGATGCCTCGGAAACTTTCAACGTAACTTTTGAACTAGTAAAACGTGGTTATACCGAGGAAGAAATTGAAAAGCTGTGGAGCGGGAATTTACTTAGGGTCTTAGACGAAGTCCAGGCAGTAGCCGAAAAATTAGCTCAGCGTTAATTGTCTTCTGCGGCTGCCAAACGATCCTTCACAAACTCTATCTTAGTTTTACCGTGTGGTGTAGGTTTTCCATCTTCTCCCAGGTTTACCATGATGATATTATCAACGGTAACAATAGTTTCATGGTTCATTTTATGGCGGACCTCACAGTTGAGGGTCAATGAGGTTTTTCCAAATTTGACTACTTCTATACCAATTTCAATGACATCGCCTTGCTCGGCAGCGCTCATAAAATTAATTTCAGATATATATTTGGTCACAATCTTTGCATTTTCCAATTGTACGATAGTGTACAAGGCTGCCTCCTCGTCAATCCAGGCCAAAACTTTACCACCAAACAGGGTTCCGTTAGAATTCAAATCTTCTGGCTTTACTAATTTTCTGGTATGAAATCTCATAGCAATGGAGTTTTAAAAGTTCAAAATTATATTGAAAAGCGGTATGCTGTTGCACTCTATTTCTTTTTAACAAGCACATTTACCAATACGTAAACTATCAGGCCATTTTAATTGTGATTCGGTAATTTGAATAGATTATTTTTATCAATCTGAAATTTGATTATTCAATAATGTTTGTGATTTCATTCCAATTTTTCAAGATAATTTGATTTTGTATCCTGTAAATTACCATCCAATATCCCAAAAAGGATGTTTATAACCCTTTAAAAACTTATCTAAAGGTAAAAAGAGGACATAAACCTATTTGGTATCTTTATAAAAACATGCTAATCATGAACGAGAGATCTGCACAACTGCTTGAAGTACGCCCAGAAATTACATCTGCTAAAATACTTCCCAATATGAGCGATGCTGAACGTTTTCAGAACCAAACCCTTCGCCCTATCCTAAAATTACAAAACGACCTGTTTTTGGCCTCTTTTCAAAATTACATCGTTAAGACAAAAAATAGGTTCTACGAATTAAAACAGGATGCGCGCTTGGAATATATTGCCAATGCGGTTCAAAAGGATATCAAATATCGTAATGCCTTAAAAGGGATAATTATAGGTCAATTTACTTTAGAGGAATACCAAGAGTATAGCACTACTTCATCTGCCTTGAATAAAAGGATGATGAGTATGGTTGTAAAACGTTTACAGGACCAAATGCAGTTTTTTGAAGTACCAGCATTACTCAAATAAGGATTCTCCGTTAAGATTGGTGGCAAGTACATTGCTCATAAGGTCAAAGTAAGGACGTATAGCCTTAAATGCCTCGTTTACTATTTGCGCGAATTCTGGTGAGGTTACTTGTTTATCTGTAAAGTTTTTTACAAAAATAAATTGCTTTTTGCGTATAAGGTCAATATTAGGGTCTTCCTTATCAAATCCCTTCGGTGCGGTTTTTAGCTCCTCTCCCACAATGTCGCCCCAAACGTTCTTAAATTCGGCATTGCTAAGTATTTCTCGTAAATCGGAAGCATCTATCTCCCACTCTTTTCGTATTCTTAAAAGATCTTCCTTTTCTGGATTCCAGAATCCAGCTGCAATAAAACTACCCTTAGGCTGTAAATGAACGTAATATCCGCCTCGCCTTTCTTTTCCAGCACGTGACATGGAACCAGAGAAATTATATTTATAAGGTGTTTTATCTTTAGAAAAACGTACATCTCTATAAATTCGAAACACTTTCAACTTTTCTATTTCGTCATGCGAACCCATGTGTTCAAGAACAGCATCTAAAAAAGATTTTACATGGGTTTCATGGACTTTAAATTCTTTTTTGTGTTCCGTAAACCAATCCCTATTATTGTTGTTTTTAAGTTTATTTAAGAAATGCAGGGTCTCTTTAGTAATTACACTATTTAACATACGACTTAGGTATTACTATTTTAAGCTAAAGTTAACCATTTGCAGCCAAGCACTTTTGATTTAATGGTTAATTTTGAATCCTAAGCAAAGACTATGCAACATAAATCTATCATAGAAAAAATTAACGAACATAAGAAGCAACCTAATTTAAGATTTAGGCTAAAGAAACAAGCGGAAACCTTCACAGACACCCTTTTTTATACTCTTTTTGATATTGAAACCCCAGTGCCTGAAAATTTAGAAATCCTGGAACAACAATTTGACGAATTAGTGGAGCTTGCCTGCTGGGAGAGTGAAAAACCGTGTAAAAAAGTATGGGAGAATTATGTGCAAAAACTTCCGGAAATCTTAGAAAAACTAAATTTGGATGCCGAAGCTACCGTAAATTGCGATCCTGCTTCCTTGTCGATAGAAGAGGTATATATGGCCTATCCTGGCTTTTATGCCATTGCTATTTATCGGTTGGCACACGAACTATATACCGTAGGTTTTCCATTGGTGCCTAGATTAATGACAGAATATGCCCATAGACAAACGGGAGTGGATATTAACCCAGGCGCACAGGTTGGAAACTCATTTCATATAGATCATGGTACTGGGGTTGTTATTGGCGAAACAGCGGTTATAAAAGACCATGTGAAAATTTATCAAGGGGTTACCCTTGGTGGCCTCTACGTGGCTAAACACCTCCAAAAAATTAAGCGCCACCCAACAATAGAGAACAATGTTACTATTTATGCAAATGCAACAATTCTAGGAGGAAACACAGTTATCGGAGCCAATAGTGTTATTGGCGGAAATGCGTGGTTAACGGCATCGGTACCTGCCCAATCCACGGTATTCCATACGCCAGAAATAAAAATAAAAACTTTACCGCATGCCTAATACTCTTATTAATCTGATTGGAAATACGCCTTTAGTAGTTTCCCGTGTCTTAAACACCAACCCAAATGTTACCTTACTCTTTAAAATGGAGGGTCACAATCCAGGTGGTAGCGTAAAAGATCGTGCCGCATTAAATATGATTAAAAGTGGATTGGAAAATGGTGGTATCAAACCGACAGATAAACTAATTGAAGCCACTAGCGGAAATACCGGAATTGCCCTAGCTATGATTGCCGGCGTCTATGGATTGGATATTGAATTGGTAATGCCGGAAAACTCCACCAAAGAACGCGTACAGACCATGAGAGCTTATGGCGCAAAGGTAACCCTCACTCCAGCAGATGTGGGCATAGAAGGCGCCAGAGACTATGCTGAAGCCAAAGTTTTAGCTGATGGTTTCATCATGTTAAACCAGTTTGCTAATCCAGATAATTGGAAGGCACATTACAAAACGACCGGACCTGAAATTTGGCGGGATACAAAAGGTGAGGTTACACATTTTGTAAGTTCTATGGGTACTACAGGTACTATTATGGGTACTTCTACGTATTTGAAAGAACAAAATTCCAAGGTGCAAATCGTAGGCGTACAACCTACCGATGGTTCTAAAATTCCTGGTATTCGTAAATGGCCAAAAGCTTATCTGCCTAAAATATTTGACGCCAAAAAAGTGGATACGGTAATGGAAGTCAGTGAGGGTGATGCCCGGGCTATGGCCAAGCGTTTAGCCAAGGAGGAAGGTATTTTTTCTGGGATGAGCAGTGGCGGTTCTACCACCGTTGCATTGCGTTTAGCCGAACAACTAGAAAAAGGAGTTATTGTATCCATTATCTGTGATCGAGGTGATCGCTACTTATCTTCAGATTTATTTGACTGAAAGGTTCAGCTACTAAACCATTTAGAACGAATGATTTTGGCAGAAAAGTTGTATTTTAATTACTGGAAGAAATCCTACTATTTAAAATAGTATAAAAAAACCAAATGATTCATCTTATAGTCGGAAATACAGGTTCTGGAAAAACTACGTATGCAAACGAATTGAAAATCAAAACTAACGGAATCTTATTTTCAATCGATAAATGGAACAAGACCTTATTTCTTCCTGATAAACTAAGTACAGATGGACTGGATTGGTTTTTAGAGCGCATTGAACGTTCGGAAAAATTGATTTTAGACCTTGTCAAACAATTAGAAAACACAAATACCGATGCTATTTTAGATTTGGGGTTGTCCAAACTTGAACACCGTAAGAAATTTGTGAATTTTGCCAACGAACATAAGTATGCACTGATACTTCATTTTTTAGATGTCCCCAAACAAACCCGATGGAATAGAATACTAAAAAGAAATTTGGAAAAAGGTGCCACTTTTGAATTTGAGGTGAGTAAAGAGAACTTTGACTTTATGGAAACCTGGTTCGAAAAACCTAATGAAGAAGAAATGATGGGTGCAGTTACTATAATAGATTAAACTATTTTAAAATCTTGCTTATGATTATTCAGTAATTTGAAGTTAGAAATACATGCCCAAATGTTTCAAATACAGAAGTAAGACTCTTGAGGTAATCAATAGTTCCTCAAAATCTTTGGTTTCTTTCAAAGCTGCTCGGAACCGTCAAAGGTCTCCAACTACAAAACTAACCCATAAAAAAAACCGTCCAAAACAAGTTTGAACGGTCTACTATATTTAATGTAGTAAGAATTCTAATAAACTTACTTCTTCTTCTCAGCAATCACTTCAAAAGGGAAATCTAAAACAACCTCTCTATGAAGTCTAATCTGAGCATTATAAGGCCCAGTTCTTTTAACAGAACCACCTAGAATGTTAATGAACTTCTTGTCAATCTCATGACCTTCCTTTGCAATGGCTGCTGCCAAATCAGAAACGGTTACAGATCCAAAAAGCTTATCACCAGCACCAGTTTTTGATGCGATTTTTAGTTCTAATGCTTTTAATGCTTCAGCTATTTTGCTAGCAGCATCAACCACCTTTTTCTCTTTGTGTGCTCTTTGCTTAAGATTCTCTGCCAATACTTTCTTGGCAGATACTGTAGCCATAGCAGCTAAGTTGTTAGGAATAAGGTAGTTTCTACCATATCCATTCTTTACACTTACTACGTCGTCTTTAAAACCTAAGTTTTGTACGTCTTCTTTTAATATAAGCTCCATGATTCTTTTCTTTTATTTTAATAAATCACCAACGTATGGCATTAAAGCCAAATGACGTGCTCTTTTTACCGCTTGGGCTACTTTTCTCTGATACTTCAAAGAAGTTCCAGTAAGTCTTCTCGGTAATAATTTACCTTGTTCGTTCACCAATTTCATAAGGAAGTCAGGATCCTTGTAATCAACATACTTGATTCCGGATTTTTTAAACCTACAATATTTCTTTTTGGTGTTCGTCTCAATGTTTAATGGAGTTAAATACCTGATTTCCCCATCTTTCTTTCCTTTTGCCTGTTGTTGTAATGTTGCCATAATACTTAAGCTTTAGCGGTTTTGTTTCTTGTTCTTCTTCTTTCTGCCCATGATATTGCATGTTTGTCCAACTTAACGGTCAAAAATCGCATAACACGTTCATCTCTCCTAAACTCCTGCTCGTAGGGATTTACTACCTCGCCGGTGTTAGTGAATTCGAACAAGTGGTAAAAGCCACTTTTCTTGTTTTGGATGGGATAAGCCAATTTCTTTAGGCCCCAATTTTCTTTGGAGACCATTTTGGCTCCATTCTTAATTAAGAAATCCTCGAA
>RCNB010000316.1_pt1 | contig 33030 bp, 28 predicted proteins | sample 2041321 | NCBI WGS metagenome assembly RCNB01 (sample SAMN09708232, study PRJNA481090) | Marine sediment metagenome, whole genome shotgun sequencing project.
ATCAAGGATGACCTTTTTGACTATTCAGAAGCAAAAATTGGCAAGCCAACAGGTATCGACATTAAGGAGCAAAAAATGACCTTACCCTTAATCTACACCCTCAACAATTGCTCTAGAAAAGAACGGAAATGGTTAATCAACTCGGTCAAGAATCACAACAAGGATAAAGTACGCGTCAAAGAAGTTATTGAATTTGTAAAATCAAATGGTGGTATTGAATACACTATTGAAAAAATGAAAGAATATCAATCCGAGGCTATCAATATTCTAAATACTTACCCAGATTCGACCTATAAAGACTCTTTAATGACCATGGTAAACTATGTGATTGACAGAGAAAAGTAATATTCTTTATATTAATGGCATAGCTTTTGCAGTTTTAGGCTGAAACTTATCAGTAATATTCATGAAAAAAATATCGCTTCTTTTATACTTGTTAATTCTTATTTCTTGTGATAGTAGTTTTGAACTTGATTCAGGCATTAGGCAAGAATATACTACTGATGAAGAAGGAGATCCAGTAATAGAAAATGTGGAGAATGTTGACATTCATCAGTTAGGAATTGGAGGTGGCTACTGTTATGGATATAGTGAACCTGATGCTGACATCGCCGAAATAGAAATTGACATTACTGCAATACTCCCCAGTGAATACGATATATCTGAATTTTTACCTGAAGTAGGGTCACAGGGCAGTCAAGGATCTTGTGTTGCTTGGGCTACCGGATATTATTTAAAAAGTTATCAGGAGAATTATGAAAGTGTTCAAAATGGCATTTTAAATTCTGACTTTAAATTGAGTCCAGCTTATATTTATAATCAAATAAAGGTTGCAGGTTGTGATGGCGGCTCTGCTATTCAGGACGCCTTAGATACTATTAAAAGTCAGGGCATAGTAGATTTGAATATCATGCCTTATAATCAGAATGAATGCGATACCCAGCCAAACGATTTACAAAAAGTTTTAGCCCAGCCTAATAAAATTGACAACTACTTTTACTTTGATATGGATCTTGTTTACGAACACACAAAGGCTTCTTTACTAAATGGGCAGCCAGTAGTAATCGCCATAACAATTGACAGAGATTATTTTGGAGCAAGGGATGAAAATGGCATCTATATGTATAGAAAATTCAAAAATCCAGCTGGAGGACACGCCATGTTAGTTGTTGGTTATAGCGATGAGATGAACGCCTTCAAGGTTGTAAATTCTTGGGGGAAAAGCTGGGGGAATGATGGATTTGTTTGGATAGATTATAAAGCCTTTCAAGAGGCTGGTGATTTAGACGGTGAATTTCCGGTACTATGTGAGGCTTGGATTACCAATGACAATGTCGTGGCTCAACCTGCTTCGCTATGACGTATTTCAAGGAGCTCCTCAAGATAGGATCTTTTATTGCTTAATCGAGGAACTTTATGTTGACCTCCTAATTTATTGTTCTTTTTGAGCCATTCATAAAAAAGCCCTTTCGGAGCCTGATGTATTCTCGGCATCGCAATGGTCAAGTCTAAATACCTTTTTGATTCATAATCAGAATTCAATTCTTTTAAAGCATTATCAAGAGTTTCGGTGAAACCAGTAATATCTTCTGGAACCTTCTTAAATTCAATCAGCCATTCATGGCCACCGCTATTATCCGCCTCCATAAAAATGGGAGCAACGGTATATTCCTCAACAGTAGCATTGTGTTTTGAACATGCTACCTCTAAGGCATCTTCAGCGTTTTCAATGACCAGTTCTTCTCCAAAAACATTGATAAAGTGTTTTGTTCTTCCTGTAATCTTAATTCTATATGGATTCATACTAGTGAATTTTATGGTATCTCCAATCAAGTATCTCCACAAGCCCGAATTAGTCGAAATAACCAAGGCATAATTAACATCAGTTTTAACTTCCTCTAAGGATATTGCGACTGAGTTTTCACCTTGATATTTATCCATAGGAATAAATTCATAGAAAATTCCATAATCCAGCATTAACAATAATTCATCACTGTTATTTCTATCCTGAATGGCAAAAAAGCCTTCAGATGCGTTGTAGGTTTCATAATATCTAAAGTTTTTTTTAGGAATCAACTTTTCATATTGTTCCCTGTAAGGTTTAAAATTAACTCCTCCGTGAAAATACACTTCAAGATTGGGCCAAACCTCCAGGATATTATCTTTACCTGTAACCTCTAATACCCTGTTTAAAAGAACTAACATCCAAGACGGAACTCCGGTTAAACTTGTAATGTCTTCTTGGATTGTTTCCTCTATGATGGCGTCCATCTTGGTTTCCCATTCACTCATCAAAGCCGTCTTTGTGCTTGGAGCACTACTGAAGTCGGCCCAGAAGGGCATATTCTCAATAATGATAGCTGACAAGTCTCCAAAGAAAGTATCATTATCTTCATAAATCGCAGAACTTCCACCCAGCCTCAATCCTTTTCCTTTAAAGATTTCAGTATCTTCATTATTGTTAATAAAGAGGCATAACATGTCCTTTCCCGCCTTAATATGGCAGTCATCAATTGCCTCATCACTTACAGGAATAAATTTACTTTTGGCATTGGTAGTGCCGCTAGATTTTGCAAACCATTGAATTTTGGAAGGCCAGAAAACATTCTGTTCTCCCCTCCTATTTCTTTCAATCAAAGGTTCAATGCTCTCATACTGTTGAATTGGAACATTCTCAGTAAAAGAAGCATAACTTTTAATATCCTTAAAGCCGTATTTTTTACCAAAATAAGTCTGTCTTGCATCTGAAAGAAGCTCAAACAAAACTTCATTTTGCACCTCCACAGGATGACGTAAAAACATGTCAACCTGGTACTTGCGCTTCTTTAAAATCCACGACACAACTGTATTAAATAATGGGATTTGCATTGTTATGAAAACACTTTTTTATCTTACCTTTAGCCTCTAAAAATACAATTTTTATCAGTCGAATTCAACAAGTTTTATAAATAAAAACATTATGGCCAAGGTTGGAATAATCATGGGTAGCGATTCAGATCTACCAATTATGCAAGATGCAATTGAAATTCTTGCAAGTTTTGAGATAGAAACTGAAGTGGATATCGTTTCCGCGCATCGGACGCCTGAAAAACTATTTAACTATGCTACTGAGGCTCACAAAAGAGGTATTAATGTAATCATTGCTGGTGCCGGTGGGGCTGCGCATCTTCCCGGAATGGTAGCTTCGATGAGCCCTTTACCAGTCATTGGAGTTCCTGTAAAATCGAGAAATTCAATTGACGGATGGGATTCAGTTCTTTCCATTTTACAAATGCCAGGTGGAGTTCCTGTTGCTACAGTTGCTTTAGATGGTGCAAAGAATGCGGGCATCCTTGCTGCCCAGATTCTAGGGACTGCTGATAAGGATATTCAAAATAGAATCATATCTTATAAAGAGGATCTTAAACAAAAAGTTATCAAGGCCTCTGAAAGAATTAAGAAATAGATTTTTCAATCATTTCCGTTTACTCAATTTTAATGTTACTAATTTTTCAATCAAGATACAATGCCCTAGTTAGGGTATTAAATAATTTATAATTATGAATAACCCATTACTGAAAAGTTTCAATACAACATACGAATCGGCACCTTTTTCAAGCATTAAAAACGAATTTTTCATTCCTGCATTTAAAGCAGCCATCAAAGAAGCTAAGCTTGAAATTGATGAGATTGTTTCCAATAACAAAGAAGCCACTTTCGAGAATACGCTGGTCCCTTTGGAATTTTCTGGCAACAAACTCAGCAGAATTTCTAGTATTTTTTTCAATCTAAATGCTGCTGAGACTAATGAAGAAATTCAAGGTATCGCTCAAGAAGTTTCTCCTATGCTTAGTGCATTTGCCAATGACATCAGTCTAAATGTAGCTTTGTTTGAAAAAATTGAAAAGGTATATCAAAATAGACATCATTTCGAGCTCAATTCTGAGCAAGAAATGCTACTTGAAAAAAATTATAAGGCCTTCATAAGAAATGGTTCAAATCTTAGTGATGAAGACAAGAATATCTTGAGAGACATTGATATGAAAAAGTCCAAATTAGGTTTAAAATTTGGTGAGAATGTCTTGGCCGAAACCAATGATTTTGAACTGATCATAACAAACAAAGAAGAGCTCGCTGGTTTACCTGAAGGGGTTATTGAAGCTGCACGGATGTTGGCAGATGATAAAAATATTGAAGGATGGATATTTACTCTAGACTCTCCAAGCTACATACCTTTTATGACTTATGCTGACAATAGAGATTTGAGAGAAAAATTGGCCAAAGCCTTTGGCTCAAGAGCCATGAAAAACAATAAACATGACAACCAACAAAATGTTATCGATATTGTAAAACTAAGACATCAAAGGGCTAATTTACTTGGTTATAAATCACATGCGCATTATGTATTAGAAGAGCGAATGGCTGAAGAACCTATCAAAGTAAAAGAATTCCTTGAAAAGCTTTTGTCAAAAGCGAAACCTGCAGCGCTAAAGGAATTTCAACTTCTAAAGAATATTGCCAAAAAAAACGGCATTGAAACCATTGAAAAGTGGGATGGAGCTTATTATTCTGAGAAACTTAAAAAAGCCTTATTTGCCTTAGATGATGAGCAACTAAAACCTTATTTTAAACTTGAGAATGTTATACAAGGTGTATTTGATATCTCCGGAAAACTCTATGACCTATATTTTGAAGCGATCACGGATGTAGACACTTATCACGAAGACGTAAAAACGTATAAAGTCACAAATTCAGAAGGAGATTTTGTTGCACTTTTTTATGCTGATTTTTTTCCTAGAAAGGGAAAACGAAACGGAGCCTGGATGACTAGTTACAAGTCACAATGGAAAACCGAAGGACTTAATTCAAGACCTCATATATCCATTGTTTGCAATTTCACGAAACCAACTACTTCTAAACCTTCTTTGCTTACATTTAACGAAGTGACCACTTTATTCCATGAATTCGGACATGCCCTGCATGGTATGCTGGCAAATACTATATATCCAAATTTATCGGGTACCAATGTATACTGGGATTTTGTTGAATTACCCAGTCAGATTTTAGAAAACTGGTGTTATGAAAAAGAAGCCTTAGAATTATTTGCTAAACATTATAAAACAGGTGAAGTGATTCCTATGGAATTGGTTCAAAAGATAAAGGACTCTTCAAACTTTTTGGAGGGAATTTCGACTCTTAGACAACTTAGTTTTGGGATGTTAGACATGGCCTATCACGCTAACGATCCTAGTAAGCTAAAGAATGTTAAGGAATTTGAACATCAGGCATTTGGCGACACACAATTATATCCAGATGTAAAAGATAATTGCATGAGCACTGCCTTTTCACATATTTTTCAAGGAGGGTATTCTGCAGGATACTATAGTTATAAATGGGCCGAAGTACTTGATGCAGATGCCTTTGAAGCATTCAAGGAACATAGCATCTTTGATAAAGAAACTGCAACCAAATTCAAAAACAATATTCTGAGTAAAGGTGGCACGGCAAAGCCAATGGATCTTTATAAAAAATTCAGAGGAAAGGAGCCTAGTGTCGATGCGCTATTGAAAAGAGCGGGTTTACTTGAATAGTATATATTTAAAACTCCCCAAGATGGTTTTTCAACCCTTGGGGGTTTTATTTATGAAGGCAATAAGCCAGCAATTTAGACGCTACTTCTTATATTGATATAATTTTAAAATTCATGTTTTTAATAAAAAGCCCGTATCTATTGATTCCATATCGCTTTTAATTATTCTTCATGATGTCTTTTACAAGATAAAAATTTAAAAAAATCTTCATTTATAAAAAAGGTCAATATTCGTGATAAGCAATTAGATTACAAGAAGAATAATCAGAATAAAATCTCCTAAATCATTAGATCAATCGTTTTCAATATAGAATGAAATAACTTATTTTTGCATGCAATTAAATCGAAAACTACTTATGAAATCATATGATGTTACCGTAATTGGATCTGGTCCAGGAGGATATGTTGCTGCTATTAGATCGGCACAATTAGGATTAAAAACTGCCATAATTGAAAAATACAATACGCTTGGTGGCACTTGCCTTAATGTAGGTTGTATTCCGAGTAAGGCACTTCTTGATTCTTCTCATCATTATGAACATGCTGTAAAGCATTTCGAAACTCATGGGATAGAAATTCCGGGTGAGATCAAAGTTAATTTGGAAAAAATGATCGCTAGAAAACAAGCAGTTGTTGACCAAACTACTGGTGGTATCGACTTCTTAATGAAGAAAAACAAAATTGATGTCTTTCATGGCTTAGGAAGTTTTAAAGATGCTACACATATTGTGGTTAGTAAAGAAGACAAGAGTTCAGAAGAAATCGAATCAAAAAATACGATTATTGCTACCGGTAGCAAGCCTTCTAATTTACCTTTTATTGAACTTGATAAAGAACGAATCATTACTTCGACAGAAGCTTTGGAGTTGAAAGAGATTCCTAAACACCTTGTGGTAATAGGAGGTGGAGTTATTGGTCTTGAACTGGGGCAAGTTTATAAAAGATTAGGCGCTGAAGTTACTGTACTTGAATATATGGACCGAATCATCCCTACCATGGATGCCGGTCTTTCTAAAGAACTTACTAAGGTCTTAAAAAAACAAAAATTTAAAATCAATGTTTCACATAAGGTAAAAGCCGTAAGTAGAAAAGGAAATGAAGTTGTTGTTTTAGCTGATGATAAAAAAGGAAACGAAGTTGAAATAAAAGGTGATTATTGCTTGGTTTCAGTGGGTCGAAGAGCCTTTACCGATGGTCTAGGCCTTGAATCTGCCGGAGTTTTGGCTAACCACAGAGGTCAAATTGAAGTTAATGACCATCTTCAAACAAATGTTCCAAATATTTACGCCATTGGAGACGTAATTAGAGGAGCTATGCTGGCCCATAAAGCCGAAGAAGAAGGTACCATGGCGGCTGAAATTATTGCTGGACAAAAACCACACATAGATTATAACTTAATTCCAGGGGTTGTTTATACATGGCCTGAAGTTGCTTCAGTGGGTAAAACAGAATCTGAGCTTAAAGAAGCCGGTGTTGATTATAAAATGGGAAGTTTTCCGATGAGAGCTTTAGGTAGAGCACGAGCAAGTATGGATATCGATGGCCTGGTTAAGGTTTTAGCAGATGCCAAGACTGATGAAATTCTTGGTGTTCATATGATAGGAGCAAGGGCTGCAGATATGATTGCTGAAGCCGTCGTTGCCATGGAATTCAGGGCGTCCAGTGAGGATGTGGCTAGAATGTCTCATGCACATCCAACATTTACGGAAGCTATTAAAGAAGCCTGCTTAGCTGTTGACGGAAGATCTTTGCACAGTTAGTCCCCTCTTAGGAATATTGATCAATTTGTAATTATTTTATTGGTGCTTAAGAGAAGTGCCTGCTACCCCCAAAAATATGAAAAAATTATCCATTTTGTTTCTATTGTTCTCTTCCCTTATGTGGGGGCAAGAGAAATTTTCCATTAGCGGTACCGTTAAGGATCAAAGTAGCGGCGAGACCCTATTTGGCGCTTCGGTTTTCATTTTAGATTCATCTATAGGAACAACAACCAACGAATACGGGTTCTATTCCATAACAGCTCCTAAAGGTAATTATACGTTTGTTGTTTCCTACATGGGTTTTGAAGATATCACCAAAGAAATTGTTCTAAACAGTGATCAAAATCTTAATTTTGATATTGCGGAAAGCAGCAACCAACTTGGCGAAGTTATAATTCGAACTGAAGATTCAGAAGACATCAATCTTAGGAAACCCCAAATGAGTGTTTCAAAATTGAATGTGGCTACTATCAGGCAAATGCCAGCAGTTTTGGGAGAAGTTGATATCATTAAATCTATTCAGCTCTTACCCGGTGTGACTAATAATGGCGAGGGATCTGGCGGATTTAACGTAAGAGGTGGATCTGTTGATCAAAACCTAGTCCTCCTAGATGAGACCATTATATATAACACCTCGCATTTATTAGGCTTTTTCTCTATTTTCAATTCAGATGCAATAAAAGACATCAAATTGTACAAAGGAAATATCCCCGCTCGTTTTGGAGGAAGGGCATCTTCTGTGCTTGATGTACGACAAAAGGATGGAAATAATAAGAATTTTGCTCTGACGGGAGGTATAGGAACCGTTTCAACCCGACTTGCAGTGGAGGGACCCATAGTGAAAGATCGCAGTTCATTTTTAGTGGCAGGTAGAGGGTCTTATGCACATCTTTTTCTAAAACTTAGTGAAGATTTAAAAGATAACAGCGCTTATTTTTACGATTTAAATCTAAAGGTAAATTTTGAAATTAACGAACATAACCAACTTTTCCTTTCTGGATATTTTGGAAGAGACGTTTTTAAATTCGCAGATAGTTTCAACAGTTCTTATGGAAATTCATCGGGGAATTTAAGGTGGAATCATGTTTTTAGTGACAAAATTTTCTCTAATCTTTCTGTGAATTACAGTAAGTATGACTATCAGCTAGAAATTAATGCATTTGAATTCGATTGGATCTCTCAAATTGACAATTACAATCTGAAATATGCCCTTAGTTATTATATCAATAATGATATAAAATTAGATTTTGGAATAAATGGTATTCATTACCTTTTCAACCCTGGTATTATAAGTCCAACTTCTGAGGATTCAGGAATAAATTATTTAAAACTTGATCAAAAAAGAGCCATTGAAGGAGGAATCTATGTAGGAGCAGAACATAGAATTACGCCTAAATTATCACTACAATACGGAATTAGATATAGTGATTTTGCAAGACTTGGCGGACAATCAATCGTAACGTATGAAAATGAGCAACCCGTTGTTTACAATGAAGTGTTGGGCATTTATGAAAGAGGATCTCCTGTTGGATCAACTTCTTATGACAAAGGTGATGTAATTAAATCTTTTGGAAACCTAGAACCAAGACTTGCCATAGCCTATGAAATAAATGACCATTCTTCTGTTAAAGCTGGATATTCAAAAGTATCCCAATACATTCACCTTATCTCAAATACAACTTCAGTAACCCCATTAGATGTATGGGCACCTAGTGGTCCATATATTGAACCTCAGATATCCGATCAATATGCCATTGGTTATTTTAGAAAATTTAGAGATAATAATTATTCTCTTGAAATTGAGGGCTATTATAAAAATATTGAAAATAGAATCGATTACATAGATGGCTCAGATCTTATCGGAAATAACACCATTGAAACTGAAATACTTTCAGGAGAATCAAAAGCTTATGGCTTAGAATTTTTATTAAGAAAGAATAAAGGGAATTTTACAGGCTGGTTGGCCTATACCCTGGCCAAATCAGAACAGCGCACACCAGGCGGCAACGCCGGTGGCCCCGGAATCAATGATGGGAATTGGTATTACACTCCTTATGACAGAACCCATGATATTTCATTTACAGGAACCTATAGGCTGAACAAAAAATGGAGGTTTAGCGCAAATATCATTTATCAAACAGGAAGACCTGTCACCTATCCTGATGGTCAATACGAATACGAAGGTTTGTCAATTGCAAGTTATTCTGACAGGAATTCTGACAGATTACCGGCTTATCACAGAATAGATGTATCTGCTATTCTAGTTCCCGGGAAACCAAATAGAAAATGGAAAGGAGAATGGGTATTCGGAATCTATAATATTTATAATCGGAGAAATGCTGCTTCAATTTCCTTTTCTCAAAATCAGGAAACCGGATTAAATGAAGCAACAAGGACCGCCATTTTTGGCATCGTCCCATCTGTAACTTATAATTTTAAATTTTAGACAAATGAAAAGTTATATCATAAAATTTAGTTTTGTAATCAGCTTACTTTTCATGTCTTGTACAGATGTAATCGATATTGAAGTGTCTGAGGCAACACCTAGACTTGTTATTGAAGCGTCTATGGATTGGGAAAAAGGAACCCTAGGAAATTTCCAAGTTGTCAAATTGAGAATGTCTACACCCTATTTTGACAACCTCGTTGAAACACTGGTAACAGGTGCAAGTGTTAAAGTAATCAACGATGCTGACCAAACAGAAGTTCAATTTACTGATATGAATAATGGCAATTATTCTACAGACAATTTCGTCCCTGTTATGGGGCAGTCCTATACACTGATGGTCAATTACGATGGGGACTTGTATTTAGCCTCTGAAACTATGACCTCTGTTTCTGTAATCAGTGCTGTTTTTCAATCAACAGAAAATGGATTTCTCAAAGATGCATTAGAAGTAAATATAGAGTTTTTCGATCCTGAAGGTATAGAAAATTTCTACTTGTCTAAATTTCAACGAAGGGGAGATAAATTTCAAACCCTTATTGATATAAAGGACGAATTCACAGATGGAAATAAAATGTCTATCTTTTACGAGAAAATAGAAGATGAAGATACTGGAGAAACGGAATTTGAACCTGGAGATGTTGTAGATATTTCTCTGCTCGGGCTTTCTGAACCTTATTACAATTATATTAAATTGCTTATTCAGCAATCTCAAGGTGGTGGTCCGTTTAGCACCATTCCTGCTGAGATCAAAGGAAATTGTGTCAACCAATCGAACCCTGAGAATTACGCATTCGGATATTTCAGGTTATCAGAAGTAGACAAAAAAGTCTATACTTTTGAATAAATATTAGAATTAAATTTTTGTTTTTACCGTGAATCGGATATCCAAGACTGTATCGAATGAATTATCCAATCTTTCAAAAGAAAACGCGCTAAAGTGGGCTCAAAAATTTGACGATATAGTATTCCTTGAATCAAACAAAAACACGCAGGCAGAACAGGAGAAATATGGAGAAATTGAGGCTGTCTTGGCTGTTGGAGCGCATGAAATCCTTTCTTCTGATTCGAATAAGGCTTTTGACAAACTAAAGGAATTCAGAAAAAAGAATCAAGACTACCTTTTCGGGTATTTAACTTACGATCTTAAAAACGACACAGAGGACCTTAGCTCCAAGAATCCTGATCAATTAGATTTCCCTGAATTGTTTTTCTTTCAACCCAAAAAGGTAATTCTTTGGAAAAATGACTCGGTTGAATTTCTCTATTTGGAGGAATATAAGAATGCTATCGAAATAGATATAAAAAATATTGGGGACGTGAAACTGCTATATGATCCGCCTTCAAACAATTGTCAAATTTCCTCAAGACTTTCTAAGAATGACTATTTTGAGAAAGTAACAAATATCCTGAAACACATACATAGAGGGGATATTTACGAAGTTAATTATTGTCAGGAGTTTTATGCTGAAGACTGTAAAATCAATACTATTGATGTCTATCAAAAATTAAATCGTATTTCTCAGGCACCTTTTGCCAGTTATGTAAAACTGAGGGATAAGTTTTTGCTATGTGCCTCTCCCGAAAGGTTCGTTAAAAAACAAAATAATAAAATCATTGTGCAACCCATCAAAGGGACTGCAAGACGTTTAAGGAATAAAATCGAAGATGAAAAACTTGCCCAATCACTTGTAAATGACCCTAAAGAACGTGCTGAAAATATCATGATTGTAGATCTGATAAGAAATGATCTTTCAAAAAATGCGGTAAAAGGAAGTGTTCATGTTGAAGAGTTATGCAAGGTCTATTCCTTTAAACAGGTTCACCAACTTATTTCAACGGTGGTTTGCACCGTAGATAAAAATGATAACGACGTGGACATTATAAAAAACTTATTTCCAATGGGGAGCATGACCGGTGCGCCTAAAATTTCTGCCATGGAAATTATTGAAGAAGAAGAGCTCACAAAAAGAGGTCTTTATTCAGGTGCAGTTGGGTATTTTAGTCCGGAAGGTAATTTTGATTTTAATGTTGTTATTAGAAGTATCCTATACAACGCGTCGAAAAAATATGTCTCTTTCTCAGTTGGAAGCGCTATCACTTCCCTTTCGGTAATTGAGAATGAATATGAGGAATGCCTGTTAAAGGCAAAAGCATTAAAAGAAGCCTTGACAAATTAACCTTTATTTTTTAAGAGCCACAACTCTTATCCGGCGATAATCAGCATACCATTGTCCATCTTTAAAACATTTTGATCTAACATTGTTTTGCACCTCAGATAAAATCGCAGCTTTTTCTTTAGGGTCTATGCCTAAGAAAAAATGAGAGCCAAACATTTCTATCCAATCTTCAATCCCCTTATTCTTGCTTTCTAACAGTGTAGGTCGGTCATAAAGTTGGGCAAATACTACTTCAAAACCCACTTCTTCCAAAAGGGAGGTATATTCACTGATGGTTGGAAAATACCATCTTTCTAAGCCCGCATTTTTATGAAATCCACGACTATTCAAACTCGATCTTATGGCATTGACGATAGTTCCGACATTGCCAAATCCTCCAAATTCTACAACCAACCTGCCTCCTTCATTCAGGTGTTTAAACATGTTGGTTGTGGCTAATTCTTGGTCTTTTACCCAGTGCAAAACTGCATTAGAAAAAATGGCATCAAAACGTCTTTCAAAAGTAAATGAATCCGCATTCATATGATAGAAATCCAAGTCAGGAAAAAATTCCTGTGAGGCCTTAATCATTTCTTCAGAACTATCTATGCCTATTGTCTTGGCTCCGGATTCAGATATTTTGGAAGTCAACTGACCTGATCCGCAGCCTAAATCCAGGATAAGTTCACCTTCTTTGGGTGCTAACAAATCAATTAATTGGGAACCGTATTGGTGCACAAAACCATGCTTGTCATTATAAAGATCTACATTCCAATTCATATGTTCCGGCTCAATTAATTATGGGCATTCGCCTTATTCATTTTGGCCTTTATCCTGTCTAAGGCTAAATTCCCTACACTACCAATATGTGTATGTACAACTTTCTTATCCGGCATAAAATCTCCATCAACTACTTTCCCACCAACAATCTTATATGCATCCCTAAATGGGACACCCTCTTGAACAAGTCTATTCACCTCCTCTACAGTAAACAAATAATCATAGATCTTTTGATCTACAATGTTTTTGTTGACCTGAATAGAACCTAATGAAAAAGTAAACATTTCTAAGCACGCTTTTAGGGCTTGAATACTTGGTATTAAACCCTCTTTTAACAATTGCAGATCCCTGTGATAACCACTTGGAAGATTATTGGTAATCAAAGTTAGCTCAAAAGGCAAAGACTGAATTTTATTACACTTCCCTCTTATCAATTCAAAAACGTCAGGGTTCTTTTTATGAGGCATAATACTTGAGCCTGTTGTAAGCTCATCTGGAAATGAAACAAATCCAAAATTCTGACTCATATACAAACAAATATCCATTGCAAATTTTGAAAGTGTCCCTGCAACAGAACTCATCGCAAAAGCAACTGATCTCTCAGTTTTACCTCTACTCATTTGGGCCGCAACAGAATTCACTTTTAAGTCACTAAATCCCATTTCTTCTGTTGTATGATCACGGTCAATTGGAAAAGAACTTCCATAGCCCGCGGCAGAACCCAGTGGGTTTTGATCTACTACTTGATAAGCTGCATTTAGCATATATAAATCATCGATCAAACTTTCAGCATAAGCCGAAAACCACATTCCAAAAGAAGAGGGCATTGCAACCTGAAAATGCGTGTAGCCGGGCAGCAGATTATTTTTGTGAGTTTCTGACAATTTCATCAAAAGATCAAAAAAACCTAATATCATTCCTCTAATTTCTTTGATTTCTTCTCGTAAATACAAATGAACATCTACTAAAACCTGGTCATTTCTTGAACGTGCTGTATGAATTTTTTTACCCGTGTCACCCAACTTTTCAGTAAGCATAAATTCAATTTTTGAATGCACGTCTTCAAAGGCTTCTTCAATAATAAAATTTCCTTGCTGAATTAAAGATGAAATTTCACCTAACTCTTTTTCAACCATACCCATTTCATCAGAAGAAAGCAGGCCAATTTTATGAAGCATTTTGGCATGTGCCAAAGATCCAATAACATCATATTTCGCAAGAACCAAATCTAGTTCTCTGTCATTTCCAACAGTGAATAAATCTATTTTCTTATCTGTACTAAATCCCTTATCCCATAATTTCATATGTTCCTGTTTTTTGCCCTTGTCCAGACTATAATATTCCCTTTAATATTTTTATGTAAAGATCGATGCCTTCATCAATTTCATTTTCATAGATAAACTCATCTGCAGTATGTGATCTCAATGAATCCCCCGGCCCTAATTTTAGAGAAGGACAACTAAGGTTTGACTGATCAGATAAAGTAGGTGATCCGTATACTTCTCTTCCAAGTGCCATTCCTACTGCAACAATCTCATGATCTTTAGGAATTGATGACGAGTTCAAATTAAGTGATCTTTCCTTTACCTCTATATCAACGTTCTCTTTTACAAGATCCAACACTTCTTTGTTCGAATAAAGATCATTTACCCTGATATCAACAACGAAGTGACATGTTGCCGGAACAACATTATGTTGACTACCTGCATCAATCTGAGTCACGGTCATCTTTGTATCTTTTAAAGTTTCCGACACTTTAAGAAATTTAAAATTCTCAAACCATTCAATAGCCTTCATAGCCTTATAAATAGAATTATCACCTCTTGAATGAGCGGCATGACCAGCGGTTCCATTAGCAAAACAATCAAGCACAAGTAATCCTTTTTCGGCAATAGCCAAATGCATAAGGGTAGGCTCACCAATAATGGCAAAATCTATTTCCGGTAATTTAGGGACCATAGAACGTATTCCTTTGCTTCCTGAATTCTCTTCCTCAGCTGAAGCCAAAAGTATTAAATTATATTTGAGCCCCTTTGCTTTGTAGAAATGAATAAAAGTGGCTATGAGTGACACCAAGCAACCTCCCGCATCGTTAGAACCCAAACCAAATATTTTATCATCTACTAATTCTCCATGATAAGGATCTCTTGTGTATCCCTTATTTGCTCTGACCGTATCATGATGCGAATTCAACAAAATATTGGGTTTTACCTCATCAAAATCCTCATTCACAGCCCATATATTATGCTGATCACGTTGGTAGTTAATCCCTTCGTCTTTCAGAAATACTTCTATCAAGTTTGCCGTCCCGTCTTCTTCACCAGACAAAGAAGGGGTACTAATCAAATCAATCAACAACCGTTTGGCCTTATTGCTTTGGTCAACTGTCATAATGTAAGCGTTGTGTGTTTTTTATTTCTATTTTTAATCAATTCAGGTTTGCCAATAATCACTCTTTTAACTCCATTTTGCAAGGAGTTAAAACAATTTTCCATTTTAGGTAACATCCCCTCATTGATGATTCCTTTATTTTTCAATTCTTCATATGATTGACTGTTGATATTTTCAATAACCGAATCATCATCCTCCAACTCCTTGAGAACACCATTTTTCTCAAAGCAATAAATAAGTTCAACTTCAAAATCATCTGATAAGCCTTTTGCAAGCTCTGCCGCTATAGTATCTGCATTGGTATTCAGGAGTTGCCCTTTTTTATCATGCGTAATTGCCGAAAAAACAGGTGTTATTCCCGAATTTAAAAATAAGGCAATTGTTTTGTTTTCAACCGCATCAATATCTCCAGCAAAACCATAATCTATTTCTTTTACAATTCGCTTATGCGCCCGAATTACATTGGCATCTGCTCCAGTTAAACCTAAGGCATTGCAGCCATTTGATTGAAGCTTTGCGACAATATTTTTATTAAGTAATCCGGCATAAACCATGGTAACCACCTCAAGGTTTGCCTCATCAGTAATGCGACGACCTACAATCATTTTTGGCTGGAGTCCCATAGAATCGGCAATTTCAGTTGCTTTTCTACCACCGCCATGAACCAATATCTTCAAGGAATCAAGTGAAGCAAAATCTTGGAGAAATGAATCGAGCTGTGCTTTGCTGTTGATTACATTTCCACCAATTTTAATAATACTTAATTGCTTTTTCATACCTTCTAATTTAAACTAATTACCAAGGCTATCAAGAATTTTTTTTAAGACCGTTTGCGCAGAATAAGTTCTATTGTTTGCCTGCTCGATAACCAAAGAGTTTTTATCATCCAAGACTGCATCATTTACTACCACATTTCTCCTTACTGGCAGACAATGCATAAATTTAGCATTGTTAGTCAATGCCATTTTTTTCTTACTAATGGTCCATGACAGGTCTTGAGAAATCACTTGGCCATATTCATTATATGAACTCCAATTTTTTGTGTAAATGAAATCTGCATCTTCAAAAGCCTTGTCTTGATCATACTCAACTTTACTATCTCTAACAATTTCAGGATCTAGGTCATATCCTTTGGGATGGGTAATCACAAAATCGGCTTCCTGTTTGAGCATCATTTCAACAAAAGAATTGGCCACTGCATGTGGTAAAGCTTTTGGATGTGGTGCCCAAGAGAGAACAACTTTTGGCCTTCTTCCATTTAGTTCGGCTTTTCGTTCATCCAGTGTAATGGCATCTGCAAGAGCCTGCAGTGGGTGCCCAACTGAACTCTCCATATTCACGATCGGGACAGAAGCATATTTTCGGAATCCATTTAATACCATTTCAGCCTTGTCTTTATCTTTGTCTTGAAGCGATGCAAACGCTCTTATAGCGATTATGTCACAAAACTGTGATATGACTTGGGCAGCTTCTTTTATATGTTCTGACTTCCCCTGATCCATCCGAACTCCATCTTCAAATTCAAGTGACCAACCTTCTTTATCAAAGTTCATTACCATAGTGTTCATACCAAGATTTTGTGCAGCCTTCTGGGTACTTAATCTAGTTCTTAAACTGGGATTAAAAAACAACAAACCAATTGTTTTATCAGTGCCCAAACTTTTATACTGAAGCGGATTCTTTTTTAATTCTCTCGCCTCTTTTACCCATTCATCTAAGGAATCGATATCCTTTACTGATAAATAATTCATTCTTAACTATTTAAAATTTTAGTAAATGCTATTTGCTCATTCATGGCCTTGATTATAAAATTATCTCCTATCCCATTCACAATCCAAGTTTCTATTTGCTCTTTTTTAAGTATCTCTGCAGCTTCAATTTTTGATTGCATGCCTCCAGTTCCCAACGATGATTTCCCATCAGATACTTCCTTCTTCAGAACGCTCAGATCCGTCACCGTTGAAATAGTAGATTTTATCTCTTCATCCAAACTTTCTTTCGTGTAAATACCATCCGTATTGGTTGCAATTATTACTAGATCAACTTCCATCAGTGCTCCTGTAAGTGCTGCTAATTTATCATTATCACCAAACTGTATTTCTTCTGTTGCCACTGTATCATTTTCATTAATGATCGGAATATAATGATTGTCAAGCAGTACATTTATTGTGTTATAAATATTCTCCTTTGATTTATCTCGCTTAAAATCAGCATATGATAGTAAACACTGCGATGTCAATAAACCCAATTCTCTGAAACTCTCTTGAAAGATTCGCATGAGATGTGGTTGCCCAATTGCGGCTAAAGCCTGCTTCACATTGATTTCTTTGCCACTTGATTCTAGTTTTACAAATTGTTTAGCGACGGCAATTGCTCCAGAACTAACAATAATAAAATCATGGCTATCCTTCAATTCAGAAATTTGCCTGCCTATATCCTCAATTTTCCCTCGAGAGATTTGATTCGTCTCCTTGGTCAATGTATTGGTTCCTATTTTTAAGAGTACTCTCTTTTTATCTGATTTGCCCATTACCATATACGTACCATTTATTTGTCACCAAATGTTGAAGACCAATCGGGCCTCTTTGATGTAGTTTATCTGTACTAATTGCCAATTCACCTCCAAGCCCAAACTGAAAACCATCAGTAAATCTAGTTGAGGCATTGTGATAAACAGCAGCTGCATCAATTGCTTCTAAAAAGTTATTTGCTTCTTGATTATTTTCTGTAACAATCGAAGCAGAATGCCCTCCTCCATAAGTGTTAATCATTGAAATTGCATCTGAAAGAGAATCAATACTGCCCAACAAAATCTTATAATCTAAAAATTCTTTATACCATAAAGACTCATCCTTTGTTTCTTCAACACCTGAAAAATTCGACAGTTGTCCTGAGCCCAGAATCGAAACATTTTCAGCTATAAGTTTCTGAATTAGTTGGTTTACAAAATCTTTATATCCCGGTAAAGAAGTATCTATAAGAACTTTATCCAAGGCATTGCAAGCTGATATTTTAGCCGTCTTAGCATTAATAATAATTTGCAGTGCTTTTTCTTTATTCGCCTCGCGAGAAACATATACAAAATTGTTTCCTCTGCCACTCACTATTACTGGGCAATTTGCATGCTCCTGCACAAAAGCAATTAATTTTTCTCCTCCTCTGGGTATTATCAAATCAATCTTTTGATCAGGTTTTCTTAAAAACGTTCTTGTTTTTTCTCTGTTATAATTCAAATATGTCACCCAATTTGAGCTAACATTATTTTCATTCAAAGCCTTATGCCATAGTGATACTATCGCAAGGTTTGAGTTCAAAGATTCTTTTCCTCCTTTCAGCAGAATTTTATTTCCCGATTTAAAGGCAATTCCTCCAGCCTCAATTGTAACGTCCGGTCTTGATTCATATATAATCATGATGGTACCAAAAGATGCGGTCCTATTGTAAATCTCGAGACCATTATCATGCGTAAAGTGAAACCTTTCGACACCAACAGGATCATCCTGGCTCGCCAATTGCTCAAGTGATAAAATCATGCCCGTAATTTTTTCTTCATCCACCTTTAAACGATCGTACATGGCTAAGTCATTCTTATCATAGCTAGCCATATCCAAAGCATTGGCTTGAAGAATACTTGCCTTTTCTTCATGAACCAATCTTGCCATACTGATAAGAACAGCATTTCTTTGGTCTATTGTTAGATTTGTTTCCATCCTTTAAATTCTATTTTCTATATGAGTAACTTTACTCAACACCTTTTTTAATGCATCTATGAAGCTATCAATTTCTTGTTTTGTAACTGACAGGGGTGGTAATATTCTCAACAGGTTCGGATCAGCTGAACCTCCAGTGAAAATACCTTCTTCAAAAATGAGTGACTTCCTAATTTCAGATACAGGGAAATCAAAAGAAACGCCTAGCATTAAGCCTTTTCCTTTAATTGCCTTAATCTCTTCAATCTCATTAATTCTTTGCAAAAAATGTTCAGAAACAGAGTTTACATTCTCCATTAATTTTTCCTTTTCAATCACATTCAAAACTGATAATCCAGCAGCACAAGCCAAGTGATTTCCTCCAAATGTTGTTCCCAATAAACCATAGGAAGCCTTTACTGTATTTGAAATAAGGATCCCTCCAATTGGAAAGCCATTTCCCATGCCTTTGGCTATACTAATGATATCAGGATGTATTCCATGATGTTGAAAAGAGAAAAATCTACCACTTCTTCCATAACCAGACTGTATCTCATCAAGGATCAGTATTACTCCATATTGTTTGCACAATCCTTCCAAAGTTTGAAAAAATTGCTTTGAACCTTCATCCAGACCTCCTACTCCCTGTATCCCTTCAATAATAACAGCGGCGACGTCATTTTTAGCCAACTCTTTTTCTAATAATTCTGCATCATTTAAAGGAAGAAAAACAACTTCATGTTGGCTATTTAAAGGTGCATTTATTTTCTTGTTATCTGTAGCTGCAACTGCAGCAGAGGTTCTTCCATGGAAAGCCTTTTCAAAGGCTATTACTTTTCTTTTTCCCGTTTCAAACGAAGCCATTTTTAAGGCATTTTCATTGGCCTCTGCTCCTGAATTGCACAAAAATAAATTGTAATCTTCACATTCAGAAACCAATCCAAGTTTTTTAGCAAAAGCCTCTTGTAATGGGTTTTTAATGGAATTAGAATAAAATCCCATTTTTTGAACCTGTTCAGTTAATGCTGCAACATAATCTTTATGGGTATGACCTATTGAGATTACTCCATGTCCTCCGTAAAGATCAAGGTATTTCTTTCCCTTATCATCATACACATAACATCCTTTTGCTTTTTCGGGAGTCACATCATATAAGGGGTATACGTCAAATAATTCCATAACTATTAATTATATCTGATTAATTTTATCATAAGAAGTGACCAATCCTTTAATGATCGAGGAACTAAGACCTTGGTGCTCCATCTCGTTGAGTCCTGCTATAGTGCAGCCACTTGGAGTAGTTACCTTATCTATTTCTTGTTCTGGGTGACTTTGAGAATCGATCAATAAACTTGCCGCTCCTAAACATGTTTGCATCGACAATTTTTGAGCTTCCTCACTGTGAAATCCCAGTTGAACTGCACCTTGTGTGGTAGCTCTAATGAGCCTCATCCAAAATGCGATACCACTAGCACATATAACCGTTGCTGCCTGCATCAAACTCTCCTCTACACACATGGTTTCACCAAGCGCATTAAATATGCTCTGTGCCAAATGAAAATTCTCCTTTCCGGTTTCATTGGCACTCATACAAGTCATTGATTGTCCTACAGAAATAGCAGTATTTGGCATACACCTTATCACTGGCACATTGTTTTTTACAACAGCCTCAATTTCTTCAATTTTTCTTCCTGTGGCAACAGAAATAATTGTGTGCTTCTTAGGATCAATAAGGTCTTGAATTTCTTCTAAGACCTCCATTAGCTGCGCTGGCTGAACGGCTAGAATTATCACATTTGAATATTTGACAGCTCTTCTGTTATCACTAGTTGTTTTTACCAGAGATACTTTTTCAAAATGGTTGAGTGAAGCAGTATTCCTCTTGGTCAAATACAGTGATTTACAATTAATTTCCTTTTTTTGACTAAGGATTCCTACGGCTATTGAGTAGCCTAAGTTCCCCACTCCAATGATGGCTATTTTCATATTATAATTTTAAAAAAAGTTAGCTTTCAATCTAAGACCCTCATTTTGGCCAAAGCCAAACATAAGGTTCATATTTTCAATGGCCTGCCCAGAGGCCCCTTTTAACAAATTATCCAAAACACTAGTAATCAATAACTTATCTTTATGTTTTTCTAAATGGATCAAGCATTTATTTGTATTAACCACCTGTTTTAAAAATATGTCTTGATCTGACACATATGTAAAGATGGCATCGCTATAAAAATCTTTATACAAACTTTTTGCCTCCTCAATACCAGCATCAAACTTGGTATAGGCTGTAGCAAAAATACCTCTGCTAAAATTCCCTCTATTGGGAACAAAATTTACCTCATGGTCAAAAGTAGGCTGCAGGATTTCAATATTTTGATTAATCTCTCCGAGATGCTGGTGATTAAAAGCCTTATAATGAGAAAAATTATTATCTCTCCAGGTAAAATGTGTTGTTTTTGACAATGATACCCCAGCACCGGTTGCTCCGGTAACAGCATTTACATGGATATCATCTTTCAAAAGAGAGGCCTTAGCTAAAGGAAGAAGCCCGAGCTGAATAGCTGTTGCAAAACAACCTGGGTTTGCAATAAATTGCGCATTTCTAATTTCATCTCTAAAGACTTCCGTTAGTCCATAAATAAACTTTTTATTCATAAAAAAACTATCTTGAGTAAGTCTGAAATCATTACTCAAATCTATAATTTTTGTCTTCTTACTAAATTCATTCTCTTTTAAAAAAGCTGATGAATTACCATGACCTAGGCATAAAAACAAAATATCTATATCAGGATTGATCTTACTTTCAAAAATCATCTCTGTATCACCTAAAAGATCTCTATGAACTTCCTGAATCTCATTTCCAGCATTTGATGTGCTATAAACAAAATCCAATGTGACTTTTGAATGATTCATAATCAACCTTATGAGTTCTCCAGCTGTGTAACCGGCTCCCCCTATAATTCCTGCCTTGATCATTTTTATGAATTTACGTGGTTGTATATTTTACCTTGATTCGAAGTGATTTTAATAAAGCCTTTGGCATCCTCAGCCGTCCAACCTTCGTTGGTTTCTCCATAACTGGCAAAAGATGAACTCATAAGATCATGATCAGACGAAATTCCACTAAGTGTAAACCTGTAAGGATGGAGTGTGATAAAAACATCGCCGCTCACATTCTTCTGGGTATCACTTAAAAATACCTCAATATTTCTCATTACCTCATCCAAATACTGGCCTTCATGCAATAACATTCCATACCAATTACCCAATTGTTCTTTATGGTGCTGCTGCCATTTGGTAAGCGTATGTTTTTCTAATAAATGATGTGCTTTAATAATAACAAGTGGAGCAGCGGCTTCAAACCCAACCCTTCCTTTAATTCCAATGATCGTGTCTCCAACGTGTATATCTCTCCCGATGGCATATGACGACGCCAGCTTTTCTAAGGTCTCTATATTATTAACATGGCTATCCTTTTTACCGTTAACTGCAACTAATTCACCTTTTTCAAAAGTAAGTTTAACATCTGTTGAATCATTCTTTTCTAATTGACTTGGATAAGCTTCTTCTGGCAGACCAGCATGAGAAGTCAAGGTTTCTTCACCTCCAACACTAGTTCCCCACAAGCCCTTATTGATAGAATACTTGGCTTTTTCCCAAGGGAGGTCTACCCCATTCTCTTTTAAAAACTCTATTTCAGTCTGTCTTGACAATTTAAGATCTCTGATAGGTGTGATGATCTTGATATCAGGTGCCAGAGTTTGGAAAATCATATCAAATCTAACTTGGTCATTACCTGCTCCGGTACTGCCATGGGCTATATATTCTGCCCCCACTTTTTTGGCGTAGTTTACAATTTCAATCGCCTGAATAATTCTTTCAGCACTTACTGAAAGCGGATAAGTATTATTTTTCAAGACATTACCATATATCAAATACTTTACCACCTTTTCATAGAAAGTTTGAACTGCATCGATAGATTTATAGCTTGTTGCACCCAACTGAATAGCTTTCGCTCCTATAGAGGCAATTTCTTCCTCTTCAAATCCACCTGTATTTACACTTACAGCATGTACTTCATATCCTTCAACCTGAGACAGGTATTTTGCACAATAGGAAGTATCTAAACCACCACTATATGCCAATACTAATTTTTTCATTTTTTAAATATTTATTGTACCAATTTCATCACATCCGGATGAATATGGACTTATGATTTATCTGATTTTTTCTTAGTCAAATCCTTTTTCTTTAAAAACAAACTTTGTTTGATTCTTTTCAACCTACTAAGGCTTTTAGAATCATATGGATGGTCCTTTTTTACATCTTTTTTCCCATCATACAACATCCCAGTACAAAGACACATTTTTTTATCTGTTCTCTGGAGCACGTCATAATTGGTGCAAGTTTGACAACCTTTCCAAAATTCAGGGTCATCGGTCAATTCAGAAAAAGTTACTGGTTTATAACCTAGTTCATAATTGATCTTCATAACTGCCAAACCTGTTGTTATGCCAAAGATTTTTGAACCAGGATATTTTTTCTCTGAATATTGAAAAACCCTGGTCTTTATCTTCTTTGCCAAACCTTGATTTCTAAAATCCGGATGAACTATTAAGCCAGAGTGGACGACAAAGTTTTTTTCACCAAATGTTTCGATATAACAAAACCCTGCAAATTTTTCACCTTCCAAAGCTATGACCGCATTCCCGCTTCCAATTTTCACTTCAATATACTCGGGGGTTCTTTTGGCAATTCCAGTTCCTCTCTGTTCAGCAGACTTGTCTATTGTCTGACTGATATCCAGGGCGTATTTTATATGTTTTTCTGTTGCAATTACAATTTCCATTGTATTGATTTAAAGTAAGTTTTTGAAAAATTATTAAGATTTGCAGAGATGGACACACCTATCTCCTATAATATAGTATACCCTTACGGGCGACGGCGAGAAATATGAACAACATTAATAAAAGTTTGATTTTTATAAACTTTATGAGCTGTTAAATTGTTCTGAAAATGCATTGTAAAAAATTGAAATGTGAATTGAAAAATTGATCTAACCCTAATTATTGGCCTAAGCGGCGCGTGGGGCGGCGGCGATTTTTTCTATCTGTAGTATGTAGTTTTTTCGTATTCACCCTGCAATAGTACAACTTTAATTCTTTTTGAAAAAGAAAATTTTCAACATTTTTCAATCAAAATCAAATTCTATTGAGAATCAGCTATTATTCCAACTGATTTTTAATTGTTTCCCTTACAGAATTGACAATTTCTTTAACTTCTGAGACTTCCATGTTTAAGATAACGCCTATTTCATGAAAGCTCAACTTGCCTAAAATGTACAAGTCAACAATATTTGAAGTATTCACTGGTAATTTATAATACACTTTCCGCAAAGCTCTTCTATCACTATTTTCTTGAAAATTTTTAATCTGGTCTAAGCCTAAAAATGTTTTAACTCCTTCTTCTGACTCATCATAGGGTAATTCCCTAGGGCCTCCATTATTCTGATGATAAGATATGTCATCAAGATCTTCATTCATGATCAAATCATTCCCTGCATCGGCAGTAAAATTCTCCTCCAATTTATTTAATTCTTCTTCTAAAATCAACTTTGTGCTTATAGAATCTTTATGCCATTCTTCAGATTTAAACAAAGTTGACATTTTGGTATTTAGTAGGTCGAACATCTCCATTCTAAGTTCCTCTGAATCTTTCGATTTATGATCTCCCTTTTCATAAATTTCCAAAACTACCTCGTCTATAATCTCACTTGATTTATACATATTCCTTGGAAAATAGCCCAGTTTCTCACCTACTCGGATTCGCTGCTTTGAATATGGATGAAGTAAATGAACAATTGTCAAGGTTTTTTTTTCAGGACTTTGGCTAGAATTTGGTTTTAGTGAAGTCATCATCATGGGCATTTAATGTGTCTTCTAAAGTTACAAAATATGTAGCATTAACGAATTTTTTTTAGCACTAAATATCTGCTTATTTCGGAAGTATTTTATTAATTCCGATTCATCATTTAGCACCAAATTCATATGGCAAGGAGCTAGCACACCACTTAAGTAATTGATTTTGTAATAGTTAATGTTGAAGTTTTTATCAGTTTTCAACAATTTTGCAATTTCAAGGCAACGCTTCTCTATTTTTGAGTACAATCATCCGAACCATGACTCGAAAACCTTTTGAATTCAAAATTTGCGGATTAACTCTTCAAGGTCAATATTATGAACCCAAAGAAGTAAAAGCTGCGATAGTTCTGGTTCATGGCATGGGTGAATACGCCAGACGATATGAACGAACTGTTATACCGAAACTTTTGGAGCAATCCTTTTCTGTGATCTCCTATGATCAATTCGGGCATGGCCTTTCAGAAGGTAAAAAAGGTCACCATCCTGGTTTTGAATGCATTCTGGATGGCCTTGAAGAAATGCTGGTTAAAGCCAATCATTTATATGGACCAATTCCAACATTTCTGTATGGACACAGTATGGGAGGAAATGTTGTTATAAACTATGCGCTTAGAAGACCAAACAAATTATCAGGAGTAATCGCTACTAGCCCTTTTCTAAAGCTTGCGTTCGAACCTCCTCGTTGGAAAATGATATTTGGAAAAATCATTGACCAAATTTACCCATCACTAACAATGCCCAATGAATTGGACCTTAATGCCCTTTCAAAAGATCAGGATGAAATAAAGGCATATACAAATGATCCCATGATTCATGATAAGATAAGTACTCGCTTTTCACTAGAGTTTATGAAAACAGGTGAATGGGCCATTAAAAATGCTTCTTTGTTAAAAGCGCCCATGCTGCTGCTTCATGGAACCAAAGACAGAATCACTTCACATCTGGCTTCAAAAGAGTTTGCAAAAAATACGAACGGAAAAGTAGATTTCTACCCCATAGAGAATGGGTTTCATGAACTGCATCACGATTTGGAAAAGGACCTCGTCTTGGAGACCATTTGTGACTGGATAAATAAACAAATAACACTAACCTAAAAATAAGAACGCTATGAAAAACTTACTTATTCTTTATCTTCTGACACTATCGCTGCCAATTATTGGCCAGAATAGCGCCATTACTCCTGACAATTATATTGTTTCAAATAATTATGACCAAACGCTTGAACCTTCATTTTTCGCAATTAAAAATTTAGTTCCGGCATACAATCGAGCCAATGACCGGTTAAACAACAATTGGCTTATTTCCAAAGAGATATTAGATTCAAAAATTGATACAGATGCGTTTTCGTCTCTTACACTAATTGATCATCTCGAACAGTTAAATTTTTCAACACCCTTTAGTGTTTCCCATAATGCAACATTAGAAAGATTCATTCGTGTATATCTTAAAGATAGGCGTGAATATTTGAACAGGCTACTTGGTAAATCTATCTACTATTTTCCGATTTTTGAACAGTATTTGGACAAACACGAATTGCCTTTAGAATTAAAATATTTAGCCGTTGTAGAATCAGCATTGAATCCGGTTGCTGTATCTCCTTCTGGGGCAAAAGGCATGTGGCAGTTTATGTATGGGACGGGCTCTGAATACAATCTCTATATTGACTCTTATGTTGATGAACGTTTTGATCCGACAAAATCTACCGAAGCAGCCTGTATTTATTTGAAGTATCTATATAAAACCTTCGGTGACTGGGATCTTGCCTTAGCTGCCTATAATTCAGGCCCAGGGAACGTTAAAAAAGCTATTAAACGAGCCGGAGGAAACAGAAACTACTGGGAAATAAGACAATACCTACCCAGAGAAACGAGCAGCTATGTTCCTGCTTTTTATGCGACTATGTATTTATTTACGTATGCTGAATATCACAGTTTGAAACCTGAAAAAGGTGATGTTTCTTATTTCCAAACAGATACATTACATTTAAAAGGAAGCTTAAGTTTTAAAACGATTAAAAACAATACAGGAATTAATAATGAATTACTGAAATCACTGAATCCTCAATACAAAAAGGAATTTATTCCATTTCTACCTAACAGGATAATGACTTTGTCGCTCCCCACCAATATGATGCATAAATTTATAGAAAGTGAAAGCCAACTATATATAAACAGTTCCGATTATAAAAGGAGTTCAAGCAGCAAGGTAATTCCTGTGAATTCTTCAAACAGCTATTTAGTTAAAAATGGAGACAATCTGAACAGCATCGCAAAAGCGCATGGAATTAGTTTGGAACAATTAAAGATATGGAACGGTCTGGATAGTAATTTTTTGATTGAAGGTCAACGTCTAGTGATTACATCAAAGAAATCCACTATGGTGCAATCAGAGACTAGTCATATCAATACGACAGCAATCCTTAAGAATTCCAATGGGTTTATTAGGTATATCGTAGAACACGGAGATACACTTTTTAAAATTTCCAAAAAATTTGACAATATTCCAATCTCAGAACTTAGGATGACTAACAACCTCCACGATGTAAATTATCTAAAACCAGGAATGGAATTAAAAATAAGAAACCATCAAAGTAACCTGCAGGCACAAACCATAAGCAAATCATAAGATTTTGATAAAAGTATAGCATAATTTCAAAAAAAACAGAATAAATAAAATTTTGTTCTATTTTTACCGTTTTCATACCGAACGTACAGACAATAAAAATGATATTAATGAATCTAATGCGCCAATATTTAGCCCTTGCTTTTTGTTTAACACTCAGCTTATCTTATGGGCAAGAAGCAAGGAGCAATGAAAACTCCGAGCCCTTAGAAAAGAATAAGGATTCAATTCTCAATCCATCTACTCTAGCAGAAAACAGAGTAATAGATACTGTAAAAATTGATACTACGCTTGTTGCAGGTAAAACAATTGCTTTTATTGATCACGTTGAAGTAAGTGAATTTGACAAGAAATGGTTAGCGTCATGGAAGAACAATGTCATTGACAGTAGCTTGATCATCAAGCCGGAAGACACTATTGGAAAGGTAGTCATTGAAAACTTTACCACAGAACAATTAAAAGAGAGAATCGCATATTTAGATAGCCAAACTCCGTTTAATTTTGAATACAATCCTTCTCTTGAAAAGATCATCAAACATTATTTGAAGAACAGACAACAAACTCTTGCAAATCTAATGGGAAGAGCAAAATACTATTTCCCAATGTTTGAAGAACATCTTGCAAAATATGATATTCCTATGGAGTTGAAATACCTTGCAATAGTTGAATCAGCTCTGAAAGGAAATGCAACTTCACGAGTTGGTGCCAAGGGACTTTGGCAGTTCATGTACGGAACGGGAAAAGAATATGATTTAAAAGTGAGTTCATATGTTGATGAGAGAAGTGACCCGATTAAAGCAACTGAAGCAGCCTGTCAATATTTGACAAAACTATATGGTATTTTCAACGACTGGGATCTTGCTTTAGCTGCGTATAATTCAGGCCCAGGAAATGTAAATAAGGCAATTCGCAGAGCTGGTGGGCAAAAGAATTACTGGAATATTCGTCATTATTTACCACGTGAAACTGCAGGTTATCTTCCTGCTTTTTATGCAACATACTATATTTTTGAATATGCTGATGAGCATCAAATTTATGCTAAAAACATCGTTCTTAATAACTTTGAAACGGATACAATCGTTGTAAAAAGACAAATTACTTTTGACCAGGTTAATAATGTATTGGGTACTGACATGGAATTACTTACTTTTCTTAATCCACAGTACAAGCTTAAAATAATTCCAGTGGTAAAAGGCAGAGACTATACGCTTACTTTACCAAAATTCATTTCTGGGAGTTTCGTTTCAAATGAAGCCCAAATCTATGCCTATGCGGAAGCTGAAGATGCTAAAAGAGAAAAGCCACTTCCTAAATATTTTGAGGCAAATGATAGAATCAGATACCGAGTTAAAAGTGGTGACTACCTTGGCAAAATTGCAAATAGATATGGTGTTTCTGTGGGAAGTATCAAACGATGGAATGGTTTAAAAAGCAATAACCTTAGGGTTGGACAAAGACTTACTATTTACCCGAGAGGAGCAGTAGCCAGTACTTCTCAACCCAGTAAAGCAAAGACTACTATTAAAAAACCTCTTCCAAAAGGTAAGTATTCAACCTATGTTGTAAAAAAAGGAGATTCATTATGGTTAATTTCACAAAAGTATCCCCAAGTTTCTGTTGCTCAATTAAAAGAATGGAACGATATTTGGAGTACGAAAAGTCTGAAACCAGGAACCGAACTCAAAATATATTAAGAATCTTTTGATTATAGGTTGCCAAATAAAACCTTAGAAATGTTCAAAAGAATTACACTCCTTTTATTTTCCCTTGGATTATTAATATCATGTGGCAAAAGTGATAAGGTTATGCTTGTATCTTCTACAGGTAGAATTAACCATGTGCTCATTGTAATGAACGATGAAGACTGGAATGGAAAAATAGGAGAATCTCTAAAAAATATCATATCAGAGCCTGTTTTAGGACTACCCCAAGAAGAAAATCAGTTCTCCGTAACTCAAGTGGACCCGCGCACATTTAATGCCTTGTTTAAAAGAAACAGAAATATTTTATTTGTCGGTATTGATACTACCAATCAGGTGTATTCGAATATAGATGTTTATTCAAGCCCACAAACTACCTTAACGATTCTGGCAAAAGATAAAAAGACCCTCATAGAAAATATAGATTCCCACAAAGATGACATCATTAATACTTTTAAGAAGAATGATTTAGCCCTATACCAAAGAAAGATCACGAAAGACAGTCACAATTCAGAAAATATTCAAACATTTAAGAGTCTTGGTTTTACCATGAAACTTCCATTCGCTTATAAAATGGTCGAAGATACCGGGCAATTTCTTTGGTATCGAAATACTTTTGCAAGAGGATTGTTAAATATTGTTGCTTATGAAATCCCCACATTTGGAGAATCATATACCATGGAATCATTAGTTTCATTCAGGGATTCAATTGGAAAAAATTTTATACCTGGTCAGTTTAAAAATACTTACATGAGAACTGAACCAAATTTCACACCCATCACTAGGGAAGTGCAATTTAACGGGCTGAAGGCAATTGAAAGCAGAGGACTGTGGTTTGTTGAAGGGGATTTTATGGGAGGCCCCTTCCTAAGTTATACAATAGAAGATCCCGAAAATGAACGACTAGTTGTTATTGAGGGCTTTAGTTATTCCCCCTCTTCCAAAAAAAGAGATGTTATATTTGAATTGGAGGCCATATTAAAAACTGCTAAAATCAATTAAAAGCACCTTTACATTTTGTGAATAATTCAGTTAATCCGCATAAATTATTTTATTGGTGAGTGTTTTTTGTAATGAATGATAGATTCACGTGTCTATTCCTTTAAATCAAAATATATGTCTAATAAGAAATTCATACGAAGAATTGCAATTATAGGTGTATTGGGTATCCTCATCGCATTTAGTGTATTTGCCTATCTTTTTTTCACCCCTCATCGTAATATTCAAAAAACCAAGGCAGACTATCAGTTATTGGCAGAAGATCTTGCAAATGAATACCTAGACGCTTATACAGCTTCGAATGAAAAGTACCTAGACTCTGAAGGAGAATCCAAAGTCCTCCAAGTTTCAGGAAACATCTTTTCAATCACTAAAGATTTTAATGATCAAACCGTAATTCTTTTGAAAAACAAGAATGGATTAGCTGGTGTATCATGCACCTTTAGTCAAGAAAAAACATCTTCAGTAGCGAATCTCAAAAAAGGTCAGGATATTATTGTGAAAGGAGTTATTCGATCTGGTGCTCGATTTGATGCTGACCTTGAATTGTATGAACATGTTATTTTGGAAAAATGTAATCTCATTGATACTAAATTATAAAACTATAACCATGAAAAAAAATCTATTCCTATTCCTATTTTGCTCCGTTAGCCTAATTTTTGGGCAGAATAATGAGAAACTTGTTAGTCAAAAATCACATTTCAAATTTTACTCACATACTGTTGCTGAAGACATTGAAGCAAATAATTATAAAGCAGTTGGCACTTTAAATACTGATAGTGGTGAAGTTGTTTTCTCAGTTCCAATGCAAAGTTTCGAATTTGAAAAGGCAAAAATGCAGCAGCATTATAACAGTCCAAAATTTCTTGACACAAAGCAATTTCCTAAATCTAAATTAAAAGGTAAAATTACTGATCTATCTAGCGTAAATTTTAGTAAAAATGGTACGTATGAAGTAATGATATCAGGAGATTTAGATATACACGGTCAAACAAATAAGATTGAAGAAAAAGCGATCATTACAGTCAATGAAGGTGAAATAAGCCTTTCAAGCACATTCCAATTGACCCTTGCAGATTATGGTGTTGCCTTTGCTGATGGCAAGCCTTCAACAAATATAGCTAAAGACATTGAAGTTACTGTAACCGCTGAATATTAAGGTTTGTTAAATAAATATGTGAAATAGGGTTATCCATTAATACTGGATGCCTTATTTTACTTTTATTCAATCAAAAGATTGGTCGTTGTAAAAGTCTGAAGTTCTCCTTTATCATCTGCATAAATTAAAAAGGCTTTTAGTTCAGAATGTTTTTCGAGAAAAGTTTTGGTCTTTTCCAATCCCATTGCCATAAATGCTGTAGCATAACCGTCAACATCAGCACAATCTACTTCTCCAATTACAGAAACACTCAACAAGTTGCTTTTACTAGGATACCCGGTTTTTGTATCTATTGTATGGGCATATTTTTCGCCTGTTGCGGCATCTATTTTAAATTTTCGATAATTGCCGGAAGTAGCGATGCTTTCATTTTCTAAAACTATAATTGCTTGAAAAGATCGTGAACCATCAAAATTGGGTTCCTCGATGGCAACACGCCAGATTTGACCCTTAGAATTTCTGCCCCTAGCTCTTATTTCTCCACCTATTTCAACCAAATAATTCATTACCTCTTTGTTTTCAAGAAATCTTCCAATCACATCAACAGCAAATCCTTTTGCATTGGCATTAAAATCAAGGAACATTGCAGGGTACTTTTTGATTAATTTTGACCTTTCAAGTTTCAATTTATCAAATCCGACATAAATCAAAAGGCTATCGACGGCTTTTTGATCCATTAATTCTATGGGTTCTCCAGGCCCAAAACCCCATGCATTTACCAATATACCAACCGTAGGATCAAATGCTCCATTGCTCTGTTTATAAATTCGAGCTGATTTTTCAAAAACTTCCCTAAACAAATCATCAACAATGACCGTGGTATCCCCTTTATTGATCTTTGAAATATCTGAGTTCGGCATGTAGGTAGACAAGGATCTATTCATAGAGTGAATCAAACTATCAATATCAGCTTCTGAAACATGCTTTCCGTTATCATCCATAGTAATATGAAAACTTGTCCCAAAGGCGAAACCTTCAAGTTGTTGATAAGGCTTTTGAGTTTTATTCTCGCAAGCATGTATCAAAAAAATAAAAAAGATAATCAGTACTTTTTTCATGTCAAAAATTATATATTCTTTAACACACAAAGATAAGATTTATCTTAGTTTTGCTCAGAGCTTTTTTTTAGCAAAATATGTCAAACAAAGCAAAATATTTAATAGTTTTGTTTTTAAATTAAATTCTATTCAAATTATGAAAAAATTATTTTTTGGAACCATAATCCTTTCGGTTCTCTTAACTTCATGTGTCTCAACCAAGAAATACGCAGACCTAGAGTCTCAACACGGTAAAACTAAGGAGGAACTGGTAGATGCAAAAGCAGAATTACAATCTTGTTTAGTGGATACGGAACACTTGACAGAATTAAACAAATCATTAAAAGAAGACAAAGCACGTTCGATACAACAAGTTGAAAACTTGACTGTCTTGACCCAATCTTCTTCTGACAATATCAAAGAGGTTATTGCTCAGTTGAGTGAAAAAGATAAATACATCAATGGAGTACGTGATGCAATGACAAAAAAGGATTCTATCAATTTGGCACTGGCTTTTCAGTTGAAGAAGGACCTTGCTGCTGGAATTCAGGATGAAGATATTCAAATCGACGTTGAAAAAACTGTTGTTTATATTTCTATCGCCGACAAAATGTTATTCAAAAGCGGAAGCGCCAATGTTTCTGACAGAGCGAAAGAAGTTCTTGGAAAGGTTGCCACAGTAGTAAATAGCAAACCAGAAATGGAAGTGCAGGTTGAAGGTTATACAGATAATGTGCCGATCAATACTAAAACCATGAAAGACAACTGGGACTTAAGTGTTGCCAGAGCTGCTTCAGTAGT
>RCNB010000318.1_pt1 | contig 32934 bp, 20 predicted proteins | sample 2041321 | NCBI WGS metagenome assembly RCNB01 (sample SAMN09708232, study PRJNA481090) | Marine sediment metagenome, whole genome shotgun sequencing project.
ACGGCGGTGTCCTGGACCGGTTTGTCGCCGATAATGTATCGGGAATTCGTCATTCCCAGAGGTTTAAGCAGCCTGTCTGAGATGAATTCATGCAGCGTCACGCCTGCGGCGGCCTCGACCACGGCTCCGAGAACTTCGGATCCTGCATCGGAGTACCAGAATTTTTCATCAGGTTCGAATTGGGGGCCCTGCTCACCCGTGGCGTTGGCGACCGAGGTCAGGTTTTTGTGTTTCCTCATCTCTTCCACCGAAGTGAGAATGGAAAGGGGAAGCCCGCTGCGGTGTGTCAGCAGCTGCCGTATGGTGATGGCCTCGGACTCCTTATTCCTGAATCCGGGTAGATACTTTGACACCTGATCTTCCAATCGCAGCTTTCCTTCATCGATGAGGATCTGGGCTGCGGCGCCCGTAAGGGGCTTTGTCATGGAGCGTATATTGAACAGGGTGTTCTTTCCCATCTCTACCTTGTCTTCCCGGTCCCTCCATCCGAAGACTTCGTGAAGAACGGTGCGGCGATTTTTGATCACTACCAGCTCCGCTCCCACGATTTGTTTCGAATCCAGGCAGTCTTTGACGGTGTCCGACAGTTTTTTCAAAGACTCCGACGAAATGCCTTGGCTTTCAGGGTTGGCGGGAGGGAATTCCTGTGCGGCCGCCGGCAGAACGACACTCAGGATGAGCGTGGATACAAATAACTTTAGAAATATTTTCCTCTTCTCTGGCATGGTTTTTCCCTTTAGTGGTGTCTATATTAATTACGGAGAATACGTATAAAAGATTCAAATGAGCTGGCGTTTCTCCCTATTTTTTATCTTTATATTCCTGGTGCTCCTGCTCCGCTTTTCTCACGGTTTCGGGTGAGAACAGGTCCTTGATGCGGAGGGGCATGGGCTGATCGGCGGTCTTATCGCCGCGGCGGGCCGATGCTGACTGGCGGGCCATCTCCTCGGCGACATTGATGGACGCAGTCTCGTCGAACTGATGCCAGTGATTCAGGTAGATCACTCTTTTCTTGAGGTCGAAGACATTCGAATACTCCGTCCCTTGAGCGTAGATGCGTTCCAGGCCGCGTGTCCAGATATCCACACTGGAGTAGTGCCCGAGATACACGCCGCCGTACGTGTCCTTTCCTGGGAGCCCTACCCAGTAGTAGGTGAGGGTGAGATTGTAGTCCTCGTTGTTGCCGTAGAACACGGTATCGCCGAAGGAGGCCATGAACATGGTACACGATCCGGGAACAGGATTGGAGTCGGAAGCAGAGTTGGAAACAGCCGCATCTGCAACCGGCTCTGAGATGCCTATCCCCAGCGTATATGTGAATATAAGAAGGGCGGTAAAGATTGCCAAAAATGTACGGTCCCTTTTGGTTCTCATTTTTTTCCCCTCCTCCAGCTTATAACAAAGGGCTCGAGCATAATCCAGTTTTTTTCTCTCCCTCAGATTGACACCTCCCTCAAGAATGACTATTTTAGTACTAGGTTGAGGGAACCAGGGCAATGAAATGCCCCAGATGCGAAACCGAAAATTCTGACACACAGAAATTCTGTGGGGAGTGTGCCACTCCGCTCACGTCATATGAAGACTTTCAGCATGCGCCCACTTCTACCCTTGAAACCCCTGTTGAAAAACTCACGCGGGGGACCCTGTTCGCCGGCCGCTACGAGATCATAGAGACACTCGGCAGGGGAGGGATGGGCAAGGTCTACCGGGCCGAAGACACGAAGATCAAACAGGAGATCGCCGTAAAGGTCATCCGGCCCGAGATTTCCTCCGATAAGAAGACCATCGAACGCTTCAGCAACGAGTTGAAAGTGGCCCGCATGATCTCACACAGGAATGTGGGCCGCATGTTCCATCTCGGCGAGGAGGACGGCGTCCATTTCATCACGATGGAATATGTAGCCGGCCAGAACCTGAAGGGGCTGATCCGCCAGTCGGGACGGCTGGCCCTGGGTACGGCCATAACTATAGCCGAGCAGGTGTGTGAGGGGCTCGCAGAGGCCCACAAGTTGGGGATCGTCCACAGGGACCTGAAGCCCTCCAATATCATGATCGATCAGGAGGGCAATGCCCGCATCATGGATTTCGGGATTGCGCGGTCCGTAAAGGGCAAGGGTCTTACAGGGACGGGGATCGTCATCGGGACACCCGAATACATGTCCCCGGAGCAGGTGGAAAAACAGGATGTCGACCAGCGCTCCGACGTCTATTCGCTCGGTGTGGTCCTCTACGAGTTGCTGACAGGCAAGGTGCCATTCGAGGGGGAGACCGCCTTCAGCGTGGCCCTCAAGCACAAGAGCGAGATGCCCACGGGGCCGCGCGTCCACAACGAGCAGATCTCTGAGGACCTGAACCGCATCATACTCAAATGCCTGGAAAAAGAACTGGAGGCCCGATATCAGACGGTTACGGAGCTCAGGGACGACCTCAAGAGCGTGGTCAAGGGGATGGACACGGGGCAGCTGAATGCCACCATGACAATGGCGGCGGCCCCTCCCAAGCCCCGGAAGAGGCTGCGCCCGGCTGTTGTTCTGCTTGCAGTTGTGTTTCTTGCGCTGGTGTTGGCCTTTTCCATTCCGGCGGTGCGGGAATATATCATCGTGAACCTGGGGCTTCGGCCCATCCCGGATACGCAGTATCTGGCTGTGCTGCCATTTACCGTCAGCACGGAAGACCCCCAGCTCGATCAGATAAGCCGCGGCCTGGTCGAGACCCTCACCAACAAGCTAACTCAGCTGGAGAGCTTTCAGGAGTCTCTCCAGATCGTTCCCTATGCCGATGTGGGGGGCATCACCAACACGCAGCAGGCCCGAAAGGACCTGGGAGTCAACCTGGCCATAACCGGTCAGCTTGTCCCAATGCAGGACAACGTGAAGCTGATGCTCAACCTGAGTCAAACGGAACCGTCTCAGCAACTTGGATCCCGAGACATTGAGGCTCCCCGGGAGAATGCACACAACCTGTATGATGAGGCGGTTTTTGAGATAGTGGAGATGCTGGCCATCGAAACTTTACCTGGATTGGGACCCATTTCAGAAGAAAGGGACACGGATGATCCGGATGCCTGGGTGTACTACTTGAAAGGATCTGGTCTATTGTTGGCATCTGAGGTTGAGAATGCCGAGAAGGATGAGCGCGATCTGGACCGGGTCATAGAGCTGTTTGATATAGCCGTCGAGAAAGACCCGTCTTATGCACTGGCCTATGTCAAACTGGGAAATGCGAATTGGGAAAAATGGAGGCTGTCGAAAAAGGACGTTTGGGTGGATCAGGCGAAAGCCATGTACAATCAAGCCTTGAGTTTGGATGACAGCTTGTCAATCCTTCACTATTCAATAGGGCTCATGCATAGTGATATGGGAGAACACGACATCGCTATTCAAGACTACATCCAGGCCTTGCAAATTGATCCCTATAATTCCCCTGCCCGAGTAGAATTGGCATATATATATGAAAAGATGGGAAAGATGGAGGAGGCAGAACGGGAATACCGTGAAGTTATCGAGAGCACGCCCGATAATTTAAAAGTCTATAGTTATTATGGGCTATTTTGTTGTTTTCAGGGGCGCTATAAAGAGGGAGAGGATCTGTTTCTCAAGATCACAGCCCTGGAGCCTGATTTACCTTTGGGATATGACCTCCTGGGATATGTTTACCAGCGGTTAGGGAAAAACATTTTTGCCATTACGAACTTTGAGAAATCACTAGAAATCCAGCCCAGCTATAGTGCATACTCGAATCTGGGGACCATTTATTTTTTTGATCAGAACTATGAGGAGGCTCGGGAAGTATTCGAGAAAGCGCTGGCAATTGAAGATAGTTCTTACTTTATTTGGGGAAACCTCGCAGATTCCCGACGGCTCCTGGGGGACAAAGAGGAGGCCTTAGATGCATATGAAAGGGCCGTGTATTTCGCTGAGCAAGAGTTGAAAGTCTTGAAAAAAGACGCAGGAATCTACCGCTTGTTGGCCCGCTATTATGCCTTTTTGGAAAACAAAGACAAAGCCTTGATGAACATCGCAAGAGCGAGAGAGTTTGCCCCAAATAATACCGAAGTGCTCATGTCATGTGTAAAGGTATATGAGCTTGTTGATGAGCGCGATGAGGCTTTGTCTGCCTTGGCTAAACTGATCGAAATCGGTGGCAGCGTCAGTGAACTTGACAGAAATCCAGATATGCAGGAACTGCGCAGCGATCCCCGGTATCAGAAGCTGGTTACTAAATAGAAGAGTTTTTTCTTTAGTATCTTTTACCGGTACCGCCCCTGGGAGGAATGATGATCTCGGGATCTCTTAGGAGAATTGTTCCAGCAATTTCATCGTCTGGATCATCATAATAAACACCAAGGTAATATTTGGAGCGCCTGCCTCCAGCTTGATGAGGATTATGTAAAACCATTGCTCCAACACGTTTCCTAGTTTCGTCCATACTGTCGGCAGTAGGACGTAATTCTGAATAGATTTTCAATACCTCTTCACCATCGATTATTTCCAAGTCACCTAAGGGAGAATCGCCTCCAAAAAATATTACAAAATCTAGTACTTTTGAATCCTCGGTAAACCATTCAATATCTTGATTGTGATAAGCCTCGATTATCTCAGAATTGGTTGCGTCATCATCAATCGTGATATTTAGCGATATCTCCATTGTCGTTGCGTTAACCTTAATCTCTACGTCAATCGTTTTGTGCCTATCTTTGGTTCCATTCTCATTGCCTGAATCACAATAGATGAAAAATGCCATTCCCAAGACGACACACAGCGCCATCAGCCCGATAAAACTTGACACATACCTAAACTTCTTCATTTTTCTTACCTCCCTTACTGAACTGAGGTCAGAATATCAGAAATTTGACATTGAAAACAAGTCTAATATTCGACAAGTAAAATAGGGGACAGGTCCAATTAATCCCGATCCTTCAATTTTAAGGGTTTTGGGGTCGGACCATGAAATCCTACTGAATATCAGATGTTTCTGATGGTCGGAGCCCATAAAGAAAGCATATAAATATTGACTATCTCATTCCAGCTTATTATTTTATACTTGTCCGTAAGGGGTTGGGATGATCACATGTCCGGATTGCCAAAGCAATAACACCGACGACTCCAAGTTCTGTAAAGCGTGCGCCGCTCCGCTCCAGGAGACTGATCACGCCGCCTTCCAGGAGACCAAGACCATCGGTAAGCCCCATAAGGTGAGCCACCTCGAAGGCGCCCGCATCGGAAAATATGAGATCCTGGACAAAGTGGGCGCAGGCGGCATGGGCCTCGTCTTCAAGGCTCAAGACACCAAGCTAAAGCGCATCGTGGCCCTCAAATTCCTTCCTCTTGACCTCATGCGGGACCAGGAATACTATCAGCGGTTCATTCAAGAGGCTCAGGCAGCTTCCATGCTCGAGCACCCCAATATCTGCACGATCCATGAGATCGACGAGACAGATACCGGCCAATGTTACATGGCGATGACCTACTACGAGGGAGGAACCCTGAGACAAAAAGTCGAGTCAGGCCCCCTCACTGTCGATCAGTCTCTGGACATCGCCATTCAAGTCGCCCACGGCCTTTCCAAAGCCCACAGCCACAGCATCGTCCACCGGGACATAAAGCCGGCCAACATTATTGTCATGGATGACGGCCTGGCCGTGATCCTCGACTTCGGCCTGGCGAAACTCTCCAATCAAACCCGTCTAACCCGGCAAAACACCATCCTGGGGACTGTGGCCTACATGTCCCCGGAGCAGGCCTCAGGCAGGGATGTGGACCAACGCTCAGACATCTGGTCATTCGGCGGCGTTCTCTACGAGATGCTCACTGGTCACATTCCCTTTGACGGCGACAACGAGCAGGCTGTCATTTTTGGGATCCTGAAAAAGCCTCCCATTCCCCCCACGGATTACAATCCGGATATCCCCTCCGATTTCGAAAAGATCATCCTCAGATGCCTGCATAAAATCACTACGCAGCGTTATCAATCCGTGGATGACCTCCTCTCGGACCTTGAGTCTCTGCGCAGTTCGCGGCTCTTTAAAAAACACGAGACTGCGGCCTCTGCCCCCAGAAAATCCGGAATCCAAAAAGACTCCGAACTGCGGCAGGCCACGATCATGCTGGTCCGGATCATGGGATACACCAAGCTGCGCGAAAAGTCGGATGTGGAAGAAGCCGCCGCCCTCATGCAGAGCTGCTACGAGATCTGCAGCTCGGTGGATGAAAAATACGGCGGCCGCATCAACAAGATCGAGGAAGACACGCTTCAGTTTAGCTTTGGGGTCCCACAGGCCATCGAGGATGCGCCGCAAAAGGCTGTGAATGCCGCTATCGAGATCCGTGCCAACCTCCTTCGCTTCAACCAGGAGGAGGTCCCTGAAATCCCCCTCAATGTCCGGATCGGGATCAACACAGGCAGCGTCATAGTCGGAGCCATCGGCACGGGTCCCACTCAGGATTATTTCGTCATGGGGGACACGGTGAATGTCGCATCCGGCATCCTGGACGCTGCCCGGGACGGCCAGATCATCGTAGGCCCTCTCACTCACAAGCACACCGGTGTTGATTTCCGGTACAGCGCTCTCGCACCTGTCGCCCTCGAGGGCGCGGAAGCTCCTGTTTCCATCTACGAGCTCTTGTCTATCAAACAGAAGGTTCACCGTGCCCAGCCCGCTAAGGAGCGCATCATACAATCCGAGATGGTGGGCCGCGACCAGGAACTGGACAAGCTCCTCGATCACGTCCGCAAGGCCGTGAACCTAGAGGGTTCCATTCTCTCGGTGATCGGCGAGGCCGGCATCGGAAAATCCCGTCTTATGGCAGAGTTCAAACAAAAGGCTGGACGCACCCAGGTTAATATCCTGGAAGGGCGGGCCATCTCCATCGGACGGAACCTGAGCTTTTTTCCTGTGATCGACATCCTCAAGAATTGGGCCGGCATCCAGGAACAGGACGATCCCAGTAAGTCCTTCCACAAACTCGAGACGGCCGTCCTCGACGCCTATCCCGAGGGACTGGCCGAGGTCCTGCCTTTTATTGCCACCCTCATGGGCCTCAAGCTTCCTTCTGAGTACGAAGCACGCCTCAAGGGCATCGAGGGTGAAGCACTGGAAAAACTCATCCTGGTAAACCTGCGCAAACTGATCATCAAGGTGGCCCGCGCGAAACCCCTGGTCTTCATCCTCGAGGATCTGCACTGGTCCGACTCCTCCTCCCTCGACCTGCTGAAGGCCCTCTTCCGGGTGGCCGAAGAACACCCAGTGCTCTTCATCAATGTGTTCCGCCCCAATTACGAGGACACAAGCGAACGGCTGCTCAATTCCGTGCGCGCCCGTTTCTATCACCTCCATGAAGAGATCTGTCTCGAGTCCCTGGATCAGGACAATTCCGAGCAGCTGCTTCGAAACCTTCTCAAGATCGAGGGCTTTCCCCCCAGGCTCATGAAGCGTATCTCAGGCATCACCGGCGGCAATCCCTTCTTCATCGAAGAGATCGTACGCTCCCTCATCGATCAGGAGGCGGTGGAGGTCAAAGACGGCCGCTTCCAGGTCACCAAAAAGATCGATCAGGTGGAGATTCCGTCCACCATCGATGAGGTGTTGTTGAGCCGCATCGACCGCCTGGATGACGAGACCCGCTCGCTCCTGCGCGTGGCCTCCGTCATCGGCCGCAACTTTTTCTACAAGATCCTGGCGGATGTGGCCGACACACTGCCGGATATCGATGACAAGCTCTTCCATCTGAAAAACATCCAGCTTATCTTAGAGCGTAAAAGCCTGCAGGAGGTCGAGTATCTGTTCAAGCATGCGCTGGCCCAGGAGGCCGCCTACAAAGCCATTCTCAGCAAGCAGAGACAGGCACTCCACCTCAAGATCGCCGACTCTATCCAAAAGGTATTCGCTCCCCGGATCCAGGAGTTTTTCGGTATGCTGGCCTACCACTATACGCGTGGCGAGGATCTGGAGCGGGCTGAGGAGTTTCTGATCAAGTCGGGAGAAGAGGCCTTGAAGTCTTCGGCTTCGTCCGAGGCCCTCAACTACTACCAGGAAGCCCTGGACATCTATTCCCGCCGCTACGGGCAAAACATCGATCCCAATAAGATCGCCCAGCTCGAGAAATGCATTGCTCTGGCCTACTACAACAAAGGGCAGTACCAGGAATCTGTGGAGTACTACGACAGGGTTCAGCCGTATCTCCTGATCAAGTTACCCTCCAGTAAAGCCGGTATGATGCTGAAATTCATCAACAGTTTCATGCACCTGCTCATCGGATTGTACCTGCCTTTTCTGAAATGGCACAGAGTGCCGTCCCGGGTTGACCATGAGATCATCAACCTGTTCTATCTCAAATGTCTGGCCATGGGGCATGTGGATCCCAAGCGGGTGTTCATCGAGTCTCTCTTCCTGATCAAAAGGATGACGCGGCTGGATCTCAAGCAGCTAGAGAACGGCATCGCCATTTTTGCCGGGGCCAGCCTGGCCTTTTCCTGGACCGGGATGTCCTTTCCCTTGGCGCGCAAGATCCTCGATTTCATAGAAGACAAGATAGATAAGGATGATCTCAAATCGACGATCTACTTTCAGACCGACGACCAAACCCTGAATTTCTTCGTGGGAGAATGGCAGAATCAGGAATTCGACGAAAAGCTGGTGGAGCAGGGGATCCGGATTGCCGAGATCTTTTCCATTTCCAACTACACCATCTTTCATGGACGCACCTTTCTCGAACAGGGAAGGTTCAAGGCTGCGATGCATACAGCAGAAAGGCTCGAAGAGATCTCTGTGCTGTTCGAACATGAGTATCCCATGGCCCTTAAATATTTCTTAAAAACCAAGCTGCTGTTCAAGTACCGCCAGCTGCCGGAAGCTATCAAAGAAGCCGAGCAAGGCATTCTTTTTAATAAGAAGACCAGGCTGGGGACGCTGCTGCTGGGGCTGCACGCACTCAAGGCTCGAATGATGATCCTGATGCGGGACATCGAATCGGCTGAAGCCCTCCTCGAGCAGGCGGAAACTGTGATGTCGGAGATGAATGTCACGCCGTGTTATTTGAGCGAGTACCTGTTGGCACGTCTTTCACTGGAGATGTTTCACCTGGCGGAGGCAGTACAGAGGGGCAATGGAGCCGATGTGGCCGAGCTGGGCAGGACAGCCATGAAGACTGCCCGGCAGACCCTAAAGAATGCCTCCAAAGTCGCATCAGACCGGGTCGAAGCCCATCGACTTATGGGAAGGTGCCTCTGGTTACTGGGGGACAATAAAAAGGCTCTAAGAAGCTGGGAGTCAGGTATCCGGGCAGGGGAGACACTCGGGGCCCAGCTGGAACTGGCCCGGACGATGCTGGAAGTAGGCGAGAGGCTGCAGGAGCCGCAGAGTGATGTGTCTGAATTGAAGGGTGTTCCCGCTTCTGAATATGCAGAAAAAGCAGAGCTGATGCTTAACAACATGCGCCTGGAAATCGATTGATTTCGGGGTCGGACCATGAAACCCCACTGAAAATAAACAAGTTAAATGCTTATAGGGCCACTTTTTAGAGCTTAAACTGCTATTTTTAGTGGTAAAAAGGTCGTTTTAAGGGTCAATGATGTTAATCTCGAAGTTGCTCTTCAGAAAGCCCCATTGCCCTGGCCAGTTTCTTGAGTGTGGCTGTCCTGAGACTATTCTCGCTCTTCTCCATCTGTGAGAGAGCCGCCTGGCTTATATGTGCTTTTTTTGCGACCTCTGCCTGTGTCAGGCCCAGATAAGTGCGCCATGCTTTCACAAGGTTCATGTTCTTTTTAATGACCAAACCAACTACTGCATGGGGAATTGTGGCTTCTTCTGGGAGCAGCTTTAGATATTCAGTATAGGGGATGACTGCAAAAGCGGGCTCTCCATCTTTTTCAATGAACTGGACTTCTGTAAGTGTGCTCATCTCTTTTCTTCACCTCTTCTATATAGAGAATGCCAGACGATACCTTGAAAATCACTCGCCACTGATTGACTCGAAGTCGATAATCCTCTCGATCCTTCAGCTTTAAAATATTCGAGCATTCTGGAAAACTCTGCAAAGTGCCCACTGCGTTGTAGATCAGTTCTCTGTTTTCTTGATCTTTAATTTTCTTGAGCTGTCGAAGGGCCTTTGGGCTCCATCTTATTTGTATCACTAGATTAATAAGCTTATATAATAAGAATGTCAATAGGAAATATAAGTTAATTGGCAAATACTGACTGTGCTTTTCTTATAGATAGACGAATGAGGATCCAAAAATACTCATCCTCTATGTGATTTGTCATCCCTAAATCCCACTCTGTTTATTCCCGTATATATAGACTATAAGGAGTCCAGACATGAATTCTCGAATAGTGTTTACTTCAACCATACTTCTATTAATGCTTTTCAGCGCATGCTCCCAGTCCGATCAGCTCATCATGGGAGAACTCGATCCCACGCTGATCTTTGAAAGCCGCGGCGACGATCCCAACTACTCATTCACTGCTGCCCGAAACATCGCCTTAGACGCCCGGAAAAACCTCTTCATCTTCGACTACATGGACAACACCATCAAAAAGTATGATCCCCAGGGCGCCCACATCGTCACGTTCGGCGGCCAGGGCGAGGCCGACGGCCAATTCTCCCACCTGATGGAGATTCGCATCTTCAAGGACAAGCTCCTGGCACTGGACTCGGTCGGAGTCCTCACCTTCACTCTGGACGGGGAATTCGTCGACAAGACGCCTTTCCCGGAAGAGGTCGTCTGCGAGTTCCCGCAGGTCTTTCAGGACGGCAGCTGGGCCGGCGAAAAATACACGGACTCCGATCTTACCAAGAGCCTTACCCTCAGAGACTCTCATGGGGCTGAGCTGGCCCGGCTGGCCGAGTATGACCTCCGGCAGTACTATCCCCGTCTCAAGCCGGGGGAGGATTTTTTCCTGCAGGACTACCAGGCCCGCTTCTATCTCTACAGCTTCCGCAGCGACGGCAGCTTGATCTGGGCCGCGTCGGATGCCTGCACGGTCCACGCCTTTAAGGACGGCACCTCCACACTCCTCTTCTCCCACAACTACGCCACCGTGCCGATCCCCGCAGACCAGGTGGCGGAGATGAAAAAGGACGCGGAGCGCATCAAGGCAAATCCCATGCTCCACATGTATGTGCCCGAGTCTTACCAGATCGTCCAGCACCTCCTGGCTGCCCCTAACGGCGACATCTGGCTGTATGCGATCAGCGCCGGCAAGACAGGATTCCTGGTCTATTCCACGGAAGGCAAACTCAAGAAATTCTACCGAGTTAATGCCGACTTCGACATGACCCGTGTCAAGGTCCAGATGCTCGGCAAAACCCTCTTCTATGTCGTCCCCGGCCGCAGCTCAGTGAAGATCTACTCTTCCCCGATCCCGAATTGACGATGTTCCCTCTACGTTTCCATACAATTTAACTCGAAATTGTGATAGATTTCTCTCAGACAACTAACAGAGATCTATATCATCCATGGGTAAGGGAAAGCCGCCACTGATTTTGTTCGGACTTGAGGTCCTGGCGATCTCCTCCTATGTCTGGCATCAATCCGTCTCTGCCTTCATCGGCTGGAACCGGAGTTGGCGGGTCCTCCACATCCTGCTCCTGCTCGCACTCACCGCCTTGTTTTCGGTCGGCCTCTGGAAGCTCTTGACTGTAATCACCACCAAAACTGCCAAAAGATACAATGCCACTACCTCTGCTCCTAATATCTTACGAGCGCTGGTTCTCTGCCTCTCGCCCTCACTCTTCCTCTCCCTGATTTTCCTGCCCTACATCGTCTTTCTCAAGGACATTCGCGGCTATCTCCTCCCCTCAGCGATCCTTGCCTCCGCCTATCTGTTGATCATATTCTATTCTCGATTGCAGCGCTCGCACCACCAGGCCCCCTCTCCTCCCGATCATCCGGAGACAATCCTATCCCAGGATCTCCAGCACGCCCTACCCAAGCACCTGCCTCTTCTCCTCTTCACACTCTCTCTCCTCATCAACATAGCACTGGCCTCCGGTCTGATCTTCCCTCAACAGCCGTTCACGGGGGACGAACCTCACTATCTCCTCACCACCCAGAGTATCCTGCAGGACGGCGACATCAACGTCTACAACAATTACCGCAACCAGGGCTACCTCGCATTCTATCCCGGGGAGCTCGAGCCACACGCCTATGTCGGCAAGCAGGGGGAGCGCCACCTGTATTCCAAGCACTTCCCCGGCCTGTCCGTCCTGCTGGTCCCGACCTATTTCGTGGGCGACAAGGTCAGCCTCGCCGTGGCGGGCGATCCCACCGAGATCCAGCTCCGCCGCCGCGTGCTCATCTTCTTTTCCCGCCTCCCCCTCTGTTTTTTTACGGCACTGCTCGGCGCCCTCTTTTTCCTTGCGGCATTCGATGTGACCAAGCGAAAGGACGCCTCCGTGCTCGCCTGGGTATTCTTCTGCTTCACGACCCCGATCCTCTTCTACTCACACCTCCTCTACGCGGAGATCGTGGTCGCACTCCTGGCCCTCTATGTCGTCAGGAACCTGATCCTGAATCCGTCGAATCAAGGCAGACGCCTGCTCATGTCCGGGGCCGCCATCGGGCTCCTGCCCTGGTTCGGCGTCAAATACCTCGTCCTCTCCGCGCTCCTCTTTGGTGTGTGTTCTTTAGCCCTGGTGCACAGAGAAAAGCTGCGCCAGATCCGAACCAAAGCCCTCCACTTTCTCCCACCGATCCTCGTCTCCGCGGCCGGCTATCTCCTGTATTTCTGGGCACTCTACGGGAATTTTTCCGCGGGTTCGGTCTACAGGGGCGCCGCCGTGGGATCCACAGTCACAGCCTCACGCTTCGAGCCTTTCGGTCAGTTCATTTCAGAGTCCCTGCTCCGCTTCCTGGGCTTTTTCATCGATCAGAAATTCGGGCTGCTGATCTATTCGCCCATCTTTTTGCTGGGGGTCGCAGGTTTCTACTTCATGCTCAAAAAGAGGAGGCGCGAGGCCGTCCTGCTCATGACCGTGCTGGTCGTCAACACACTCTTTTCCGCTGCCTTCTATTGGGGAGGACACTGCCCACCGCCCCGGCCCCTGATCCCGGTCCTGACTATCTGGGGCCTTTTTATGGCGATCGCCCTGGCCGAGAGTACGAGTCGGTTTCGCTCGACCCTGACCACCCTGTGCGGCTTTCTCAGTTTTGGGATCGTGTGGGCATGCCTGCGCAATCCCTGGCTGCTCTACCCGGAACAGCATACCGATCTGATGGGCGGCGACCTCTTGTACGCCAAGCTTTTCAGGAGCCTCAGCAACGCGTACGTCCAAGTCCACACCTGGCTCCCCTCCCTGACCTGGGAGAAGGCACTCTCCTGGCTCCCCATCGTCTTCTGGGCGGCAGCCATCGCGCTCCTGACCGTGCTTTTCATCAGCAAGACCGGCAAACGAAACTCCCAGCCCGCATCCCTCAAAATGGCCGGCCAGGCGTTCTTTGCGGTCACCCTCTGTTTCTTTGTCCTGCTCTACGCCTTCTTCGATATCCAATTCGATCGAGAAGAGGCCTTTCCCGGCGGGGATTACACACTCTATTTCCAGGACAACAACCACTTCGGCCAGGAGGTCGGCGGCTTCTGGACAAAGGGCGGCCGCCCGGCTACGATTGTCCTGAGATCGGATCAGCCTCTCTCGGTGATCCAGATCCTCTTGACCAGCTCAGTCGAGGGGGAAACCATGGTTCAAGTCGGTCCGCAGAATAAAACGGTCACACGAACGGACCAGACCGGTCTGAGCCGCGAGGCCACCTTCACACTGCCTAGAGGTTTTCCCATGCGGGATGGGCACTTCTACACCATCGCCATCGAAGATTCCTCTGGATTCTATCCCTTTCGGCTGGACAGCAGCATAAATGACAACCGCTACCTGGGTGTTTTTGTCCAGATCAAGACGAGGTCCCTGCAATGAAGCTCATCATACAGATCCCCTGCTACAACGAAGAAGAGACCATAGCGGCCGTCATCCACGACCTGCCGCGCGAGATCGAGGGTGTCGACTCCATAGAGGTCATGGTCATAGACGACGGCTCGACCGACGGCACGGTCGAGGCCGCCAGGAAGGCGGGAGCCCGCCACGTCGTGGCCTTCAAACACAACAAGGGCCTGGCGCGCGCTTTTGCCGCCGGGATCGAAAACAGCCTGAAACAGGGCGCCGACATCATCGTCAACACCGACGGGGACAATCAATACCCGGGCCAGGACGTCCCGAAGCTGATAAGGCCCATACTCGACGGCCGGGCCGACGTCGTGATCGGCACACGGGACATCGACCAGATCAAACACTTCTCGTTCTTCAAGAAGAAGCTGCAGAAACTGGGGAGCGGCCTCATCCGCAGGCTCTCCAGCTCCCCAGTCCGGGACGCGACCTCAGGGTTCCGGGCCTTCTCCAGGCACGCCGCCATGAAGATCAATCCCCTCACAGAGTATTCCTACACCATCGAAACCCTGGTCCAGCTGGGCAGCGAAAAAGTAAAGATCGTGTCGGTCCCCATAGAGGTAAATCCCAAGCTCCGGGAATCCCGCCTCATCCGCAACACTCCCACCTTTATCGCCCGCCAGAGCCTGACCCTCTTCCGGATGATCGCCGTGTACAGGGCCTTCCGGCTGTTTGTCCTGCTGGGGATCGCGGTGGCGCTGCCGGGGATCGTGGGCTTCGTCCGCTTCCTCTACTTCTATTTCACCGACGGAGGCGCGGGGCACGTACAGTCCCTGATCATCTCCGCCGTGTTCATCATCTGCGGGATGTTCATCCTGATATTCGGCGTCATTGCCGACCTTGTCAGCAGCAACAGGAAGATGATAGAGATGATCATGTACAAGCTTCGGAGGCTGGAGATGGAAAACGGAGAGCACGCCCAAGATGAAGATTGATCTCATCGGCCCCTCCCATCCCTTCCGGGGAGGGATCAGCCACTACACGACACTCCTTTTCAGGCACCTGAAGGAAAAACATACCACGAGGTTCTATTCCTTCAAGCGCCAGTATCCCCGCTTCCTGTTTCCCGGGGCGACCGACCGCGACGACAGCCTCGCGCCCCTCATGGACGAGGAGGCCCGACCGGTCCTTGATTCCCTGAATCCCTTTTCCTGGCTGCGCACCGCGGCCCGGGTCGTCAAGGACAAACCTGAGCTCACGATATTTCCCTGGTGGGTGGTCTTCTGGGCACCGCAGTTCCTGACCATCATCTTTTATCTCAGGCTGTTTTCGAAGACCAAGATACTCTTCATCTGCCACAATGTCCTGGAACACGAGGGCCACTCCTTCAAGTACTGGCTCTCGAAGCGTGTGCTTTCGCGGGGAGATTATTTCATCGTCCACTCGAGTGAGGAGAGGACGCGCCTCATCGAGACCATCGGCGAGCGCCCGGTCGCGGTCTGTTTTCATCCCACCTACGAGGTCTTCAACGAGGGGGAGATCACGCAGGATCAGGCCAGGGAGAAACTGCAGATCGCCGAAGACAATGTCCTGCTGTTCTTCGGATTCGTGCGGGAATACAAAGGGCTCAGATATCTGCTCGAGGCGATGCCGGACATCGTGAAAACGGTCGATGCCCGCCTGGTCATTGCCGGCGAGTTCTGGCAGGGAAGGGATGCGTATCTGGCTATGATCGAGGAGCTCGGGATCGGTCACAAGGTCACGGTCGTCGACAGATACATCCCCAACGAGGAGATGCCCGCCTATTTCAGCGCGGCGGACCTGGTGGTCCTGCCTTATGTGTCGGTGACCGGCAGCGGCCAGGTGCAGCTGGCCTTCGGCTTCGAGAGGCCGGTAGTGGTGTCCCGTATCGGATCGCTCTCGGAGGTTGTGCGGGACAAAGAGACCGGATTCCTGGTTGCGCCGGAATCTCCCTCCGAGATCGCGGAAGCCGTGGCCGGCTTCTTCAGCGACACCGGCAGCTCCCTCGGGACCGGCACTGACACAGATAGCGGCACCGGAAGCGGGGGCAGTAGTGGGGTTAGCGGCGAGGAAAGCAGTGAGAGCAGGGGAGAGCACATGCGCGCTGCGATCAGGGAGGATCGGGCCCGATTCTCCTGGGACAGCCTGATCGAGGCCATAGAGGGCTTCAAGGCTTCTGAGGGTTGATACGCCCGCAGATCTCAGTTGGAAGGCACCCACGCCGTGATACCCGTCGATCCTTACGCAGATGATCTGTGGGCCTTGATCAGTTGGTGGGCCCTCTCGCCAACGAAGATCCCCAAACTCACCCCGCCCTGCACCAGGAACGCGATCAGGCGCATCAAGAGCGATACCATGATCCCATCGGCCGTCCCGGTCCCCAGAGAATAGGTCAGAAAGCCCAGCAGGAATTCCCTGACTCCCAGGTTAGCGGGGGTGAGCCGGAAGACCCGGACAAATCTGATGATGATCAGGTAGACGAGCAGGATCACAAAATCCGTGTCGACGCCGATGCTCTTGAACAGCAGGTGATAGCTGATCAGGGAGCCGGCCAGGATCAGCGTGATGATGGCGCTGCTGCCCATAAAAACACCGCGGTTCTTCAGGGCATCCGCCATGGCTTCGACGATGTCCGAGGCATCATCCAGGCGATTTCGGATCGATGGGGCCAAGGCCAGGCGTCTCAGGAGCGAGAAGACAGCCCTGGCCATGAGAAATGCAAGGAGCAGCAGCACAAGAATCGCGCCGAACGAGGGGAGCACAGGGATGGGTCCGATTTGCAGGGAGGGATCATAGACGGCAATGACGACCACGCCCAGCAGTGTGGAATAGACCATGTTAAGCCAGTCGAACGCCAGGTTGCTGGCCGCGTATTTTTTGTAGCTGATGCCATCGGTCTTCTTGAGCATTATGGCCCGATAGACACTGCCTCCCATGGGCAGGAAGCGGTTTAGAAACCGTCCATAGGTGTAATATTTGAACATGGTGTAGAACGGGATGCGGTGGGATACCTGAGTCAGGAACAAATGAAACCGGACGCTCGTGAGGAGGAGGGCGAAGCAACACAGGAGGGTTACGGGGAGGAAAAACTCGAGCCTGATGCTGCCGAGGGTGCGGAATTCGGACCAATGGGTTGTGAGGTACTCGATCAGCAGGACCAGAACGACAACGAGGATGATCCCCTTAATGATCTGTGCCGGGCTCTTGATCTTAAACCGCGTCATGGGGCCGCTCTCCAGGTCCTTCATCCGGCTTCACCCTTCTTGGCATCCTTGGCGTTTGTCAGTCCTGCAGCCGCCCCCCAGCACCAGGCAAGCTTCAGGCACCACACCAGGGGGACCGTCCAGAAACGCCCCCACAGCCTTGGATTGCGCACATAGATGCCGCCTGCGACCACCAGAGCGATCAGGGGGCTGAACAGGCGCAGAAGCAGGGGAGACCGCAGGACGAAGGGAGTGCGGAGGAGCTCACGGAACTCGCCCCGCAGCAGGATCGTGGTCTTGGCATGCACGTAAGCGCTCCTGACAGTGCCGGCCAGGGTGATATAGTCAGGGTCGTGCACCACCACGGCCTCCCGGATCAGGAAGGGCTGATATCCCGCTGCGCGGGCCTTGAGGCACACCTGCGTGTCCCCGGCCAGTTTGCGCTCCTCGTCGAAGCCGCGCAGGTCTTCCAGGACCTTCTTCCGGAAGCCCATGTTGGCGCCCGCGACGAAGTCTATTGGGCCCGACTTGCGGCCTGGCAGGAAGGGGTGGAAGTGAGAGATGTTGTGCGACAGCTTGACTCCATTGTTCTTGGGGCTGTCGATGGCCCCGGCCGCGACGGGGTGTGTCTCCAGGCAGCCGCACATCTTCTCAACCCAATCGCTGTGTGCGATGCAGTCGTCATCCGTGAACAGGATATACTCTCCCACGGCCTTAGCGAGGCCCAAGTTCCTGGCATGACTCAACCCGAGGTTCGTCTCCGTCGTGATGATGTGAAAATTGGGGAGTTCCCTGCCGATCTCGTTCAGGATCTCCCCGGTCCCATCATCCGAGCCATCATCGACGACAATGATTTCAAAGGCCTCAGGTCCCAATGTCTGATGTCTCAGGGATTTCAGGGCCCGCCTCAGGAGGTCGGACCTGTTGTGTGTGCCGATGATGATGCTGGCGGCTATTGTGTGTTCCATGGCACGGATTCTTTCGGATCGAGCGAATGTTGATGGCATGATAAAGAAAGATCCCGCGCCGGTCAAGAATAACCATTTGAATTTGCATGAGTTAACTGGTAGATTGAAGCATACTTTTTCGGGATAACTGACTCGGGAGGGAATGGCCGCATGAAGCTGCTGCACCGCATATCGGAATTTAAAACAGTCCTGGGTATCCTGCACGGAAGCCGCACCTTTGGAGGCCCCATCCAGGCCGACATCGGATTGTCCAACAGGTGCGCCAACCACTGCATCCACTGCTACTACTATTCCCCGCTCCTCGAGAAACCGACGCTGAGGCCCCTGAGGAAGGCGCGCCTTGCGGGAACAGAACCTCCCAGCCTGGAATCCCTCCGGGCCATGCAGAGGCGGGATGCAGAGCTCGACCGCACCAACCGGCTGATCGACGAGCTGCTCGGGATGGGCGTGTGGCGCTTCCGCTTCAGCGGGGCCGGCGAACCCTTCCTGAATGAGAACGCCATCGAATTCATGGGCCGTGTCAAGCACGCGGGCTGTGACGCCATCGTCTGCACCTCGGGCTATACGTTGGACAAGGAAATAATCGATGAGATGATCGCCATGGATTTCGATGAAATCCGGGTCACGACCATGGCCGGTACACCGGAGATGTACAAGCGGACCCACCCCAAGGCGAAAGATACTACATTTGATAAGATCCGGGACAGCCTGCTCTATCTGGCCGAGCAAAAGAAAGCCTTGGGGCTCAAGCGGCCGGATGTCCATCTGTTCACGATCGTCATCTCCGAAAACTATGACAGTCTGATGGACTTTGCTCAGTTTGCCGTAGAAATGCAGGCGGACAAGGTCGTGTATAGACCCTACGATGATGTGGATGATCCCGGCCTGGCCGCCCTGGTGCCCACGGAGGAGCAGGTCGCGGCTGCCAGGGAGCAGCTGGCCGAGGTCAAGCCGTTCCTGGATTCCCGTGGTATCGTCCACAATGTCGACGATTTCCTCAGGATCAGTGACCAGCAGCTCACCACCTCTGCCCTGTACCGCATCATTCCCTGTTACTATGGCTGGGCCGCAACCCAGATCCTGGCCAGCGGCAAGGTCTTCCCCTGCGGCCGTTCTTACGATCCTTTCGGAAACATCTACCAGAACGATTTTCGTGCGATATGGGACGGAGAAGCCTATCAGAGGTTCAGGAAAGAAGGTGGAAAACTCAACCAGGGGGATACGACCGTGACCGGCGCGAACTGCAACCGGTGTTCCCACAATGCTGCCAACCTCCGCGTCTACCGGGCGCTTCATCCTCTCAAGAGGCATGCGGAGGATCTGGAAAACCTGACTCCGGGGAAACCTTTTAAAAGAGTGTAACCGACCATGGCCTGGATGAAGATCTCAGATGCGCTGCCCCAGCTGCCAGGGATTCTTTTTCGTGGCCGGTTCAAATTTTCCTATGATGGGATACCCATTTTCGCAGAAAACCTCTCCTACAGGCAGAAGGCGAATCTTCTGAAGCTGGGCCTGAGCTCCCTGCTGCGGAAGGACCGCGTGCTCGGGCTGCCGGCCGTGATCCAGATCGAGCCGACCAACATCTGCAACCTGCGCTGCCCCCTCTGTCCCGCGACAGAGGAAGCCGAAGGCCGCACGCATGGATTCATGTCCCATGCGATGTTCCAGAAGATCCTCGAGGAGGTGGGGAACACGCTTATAGCGGCCTATCTGTACAGCTGGGGAGAGCCCTTCCTGAACAAGGACATCTTTTGCATGATCGAGGAGTGTACGGCCCGCAACATCCGCACGCTGATCCCCACCAACGGGCAGTGCCTCCAGACCCGGGAGGAGGCTCTGGCCGTTGTCGATTCGGGGCTGTCGGCCATCATTATCGCCATCGACGGCAGTACGCAGGAGATCTATGAGGCGTACCGGAAGGGGGGTGACGTCGAAAAGGTGAAGCGCTGCGCTTCTCTGATCGAAGAGGCCAAGGCAGAGCGGGGATCCCAGTTTCCCTACACCTGCCTCAGGACAGTGGTCACGCGGAACAATCAGGACGACCTTCCGAACCTCGAGCAGCTGGCCCGCGACCTTGGTGTCAACATGTTTGCGACCAAGACCGTGGGATGCAGGACACGGGACGAGTCTTTCAGGGATTTCGAGCCCCTGCAGGAGGGCCTGCGCCGCTTCGAATACGAGGGAGGGGAGAGGAGCGGGCGATCCCCCATAGAGTGCATATTCCCGTTTCGGCAGCCGACCATCAAATGGGACGGGACCGTGGTCGGCTGCGAATTCGACGTCGATCTCGAAAGCCCCTGGGGCCGAGTGGGAGAACAGAGGTTTGCCGATATCTGGAACGATCGCCGGGCCCGAGACCTGAGGCGCCGCATCCACCGGGGCAAGGGGGGCGTGTTCTGTGAGAAGCACTGCCCCTACCAGGATCGGGTCCAGGACGGATCCGCGATCCAGAACCTGGAGCTCCGTCACCTGAAAGAGTGAGAATGGAAAAACCAAAAAAGATATTCGTGTTGGGTTACGGCCGCAGCGGGACGTCTGTGATGGGTACCATCCTGGGGAATCACCCCGACATTTTCATGTTTCGCGAGCTCAACTTTATCGAAAAAGTCTGGAAGCGCGGCAAAAAACAGGAGCTTTCAGAGCCGGAGGCCGTCAAGCTAGCCATCATGCTGGTCGGTATCCAGACCCGGTCTATGGACATGCTGAAGGATCTCTCGGAGTTCGAGGAAAGGGGCCGTGAGATCGTCGCCGGGATCCGGGCGGATGTGATCACGCCGCTGGTGGTGTACGAGGCGTTCCTGTCGGCTATTGTCGCGGAAAACGGCAAGAGCATCCCCTGTGAACAGACGCCGGGTTATGTGTTTTTTATCCCCGAGATACTCAGGCTGTTCCCGGAGGCCAGGATCGTAAACATGATACGCGACCCACGGGACAATCTGTACTCGAGAAAGAATAAATGGCGTCAGTACAAGTTCCGATCCGACTTTGTCCCCAGGATAAGAACGGCGAGGATCTGGGCCCACTACCATCCCATCTCGACATCCTACCTCTGGAAGACGGCCGTGAAGGCGGCCCAGCCCTTTGTCGATTCCGGGCAGATCCTGCAGGTCAGGTTCGACAAGGTCCTGGAGAATCCCGAGCAGGAGCTCCAGAGGATCTGTGACTACATCGGCGTGGACTTTCGAGAAGACATGCTTCAGGTCCCGATCGTGGGATCGTCCTTCGAGGATTCCGATGAGAAGAAACTGGGGATCGACAAGACCAGGACATCCAAATGGAAGGACGGCGGATTAAATTCGGCCGAGATTTTCATCAACCAGACGATCAATGCCGACATCATCCGGTCGTATGGCTATGAGCGGGCCAAGGTGTTCCCGAACCCGCTGCTGCTGCTGTACTACGGCGTGACGCTCCCCCTCCGCATGCTCGTTTCCTTCGCCCTCCACCTCCCCCAGTTCAAGAACATGCCCGAAACCCTCCAAAAACGCTTCTTTCGGGGTCGGACCATGAAATCCTCCTGAAAACAAACAATTTAAGTGCTTAGAGGGCCACTTTTTAGGGCTTAACGTGCTGTTTTTGGGGGTAAAATGTGCGTTTTAAGAAGCGCGGCAGTTGCTATCGAATCTGTTCTTTTATCTTGAGAGTTTATTTCTTCTTAGGCGTCGCCATGTAGATGTTGCCCGAGCCCTCGGCCATCCAAAGCACCAGCTTGCCCTCCGCCACCGCCACGGTACCATTGCCGGGCGGGAGATTCATCTGCAGCTGGCTGGTTTGAGGCTGATATACAATTCGGGTGTCTCCCACCGGTATTTTGGTTTGAGGATCGAGTTCCTGGGCCCAGATGCTGCTGGAGCCGTTTCTTTCTGAGAGGTAATACAGAAGATTCCCATTCGGAGACCAAGCCGGAGAACCCAGATAGCGGTCCTCGTCGAAAATCAGAACCCAGTCTGCCTCTAGAGTGATGCCTTCGGTAAGGGGGGCCACATAGAGGGCGACTCGCCCGTCCGGTTTCCCGTGCATGAAACTGATCCAACCGCTGTCAGGAGAAACCGCTGGCTCTTTAATCTGGCCAGTTTCCACTTCCATAAGGAGGGTTTTCTCGCCTGTGGAGCTATTTAATCGCATGAACTTCTTGCCTCCTTCTTTGATCAAGGCGAAGTTCGCATCAGGAAAAAAGGCCAGGATCTCACAGGAATCGCAGCCTTCCCGGCTGATCATGTCCGCAACGTTCACGACGAATGTCTTAATCCCACCCTCCGCCTGATCCGCGTAAGAGAAGACGCTTCCATCCGGGCTGATCTTGGGGGCCTGTCCCAACCGGGCAGCCCTCATCTGTAAGACGTTTTCTTCTCCACTGACGAGGTTTTTCAGATGGACCTCGGAACGCGGTCTTTTGAGGCCGCCAAAAGCACTGTAGATCAGCTTGGTTCCGTCGAGGCTCACGCCGGGATCGAACTTAACCATGGTGCCTGTGGTTTGTGGGATCGGTTCACCTCTGATCAGGCCCAGGTTCGTGTCGGCATCGAGCGTCCAGATGTTGGCGACCCAACTGAGATTGGCATATACGAGGGAGCCGTCCTGCAAAGCCGATGCATTGTACTGCATCCCCGGACCGGATGTGATCCGCTCCGCGGAACCCCTCACCTTCCAGTCTGAAGTGTCCAATTGAATTCTGAAAAGGTTGACTCCTTCAACGGTCGTGCCGGTGGAGTAGTAGAGGAAGGGGCCCGCCCACGCATAGGGGCTCTGCCAGATTGGGGGCATGGCAATATCCCTGTGTGCATTCGTTCTGATCGCGGGCCCGCCTGCAGCCGGGGCGACCCACCAGTCGGCGCTGTCCGGGTCATCGATGCGTCGGCCGTTGAATATCAGATACTGTCCGTCCGGAGACCAGACCGGGCCCATATTCGTGCCCAGCCCCAGAAAACAAAATTCGGGCTGAAAGGGGATCGGATCTCCCCCTTGTGCGGGTATCCTGAACATTTTTTGCAGCTCTGTGTCCAGCGAAGCGGGAAATGTAATAGCAGAGATCCAGTCACCGTCCGGGGAATAGCGGGGACGTAGGCCGAAGCTTGAAAGACGGCGCGGCTGTCCTCCCAAGGTGGGGATCTCGTAGATCCCACCTCCGTCCCGGTTGGACTGAAAAACGATCTTGGAGCCGTCGGGAGAGAATGTCGGAAAATCATCAGCTGCGGGATGGGACGTGAGCCGGAGAGGGGGCCCCCCCGCAAGCTGCTGAATCCAGATGTCCATGTTACTGTCGTCATCTCTGTTCGCAGAGCAGGCAAACATGGTCCCGTCTGGGGAGATTGCAGGCGCCCAGGTCAAGCCCGAATCGAAAGTGAGGCGTGTGATCTCGAATTCTGTCGGGGCTGGAGGAGGTTTTGGGATGGACAGCCAGAGGAGTATGGCCGCTGTGATCACCGCCGCTCCTAGGCCAACCCAGAGCAGCGGAGAGATCCGTCTCCGCCCGGCTGCTGTCCCGGCCTGCGGGGCCCGGAGCTTCCCGGACTCTGAGTCTTCCTTCAGGTCCTGCAGCACGACCTTGAGATCCGCCATGTTCTGCCAGCGGCGCGTTGGGTCCTTGCGGAGGCAGCGGGCGAGGGTTTGGGCGATCTCCGAGGGAAGAGCCTGATCGATCTGGGAGGCCGGCTTCGGATCCTCCGTGAGGATGGCCGCCAGTGTGGATACACGGGTCTCCCGCTGGAAGGCTTTCTGCCCCGTGAGCATTTCGTAGAGGACAACGCCAAAGGAAAACACGTCGGAGCGGGCATCGATCTTTTTTCCCTCGGCCTGTTCCGGCGACATGTAAGCCATGGTCCCCATGATGAAGCCTTCCTCGGTCTGGGGCTGTTCCGGACGGCCAACGGTCACAGTCGCGCCGGCAGGGGAGGGCGCGGCACCTTCGATGAGCTTGGCCAGCCCAAAGTCGAGGATCTTGACCCGTCCCTCCTCGGTCATCATGATATTGGTGGGCTTGAGGTCGCGGTGCACGATCCCGGCCGCATGTGCCTTGGCCAGGCCGTCTGCGATCTGGACCGCGCAGCCGAGCGCCTCACCGAGCTTCATGCCCTTGCGGCCGATCAGCTCGTCGAGGGTCTGGCCCTCCACATACTCCATGACCATGAGATCCAGGCCCTGGTCGGCCGTGATGTCGTGCACGACGATGATGTTGGGATGGTTCAGCGACGAGGCCGCTTTGGCCTCCTGCACAAACCGAGCTTTCCGCTCCTCGTCGGCCAGCTTCTCGTGGGGCAGGACCTTGACCGCCACGATGCGGTCCAGGTGCGTGTCCTCGGCTTTGTAGACGGCGCCCATGCCGCCTTCCCCGATCTTCTCGATTATTTTATAGTGTAAAAACGTCTTGCCGCTTATTGTCATCTGCCCTGCATCGTCTCCCTGAGTAAGCTTATGTCCTTTATAATTCGATGATCTACCTCAAGTCAAGTTTATTTCGGGGTCGGACCATGAAATGTAGCTGAAAACAAATAAGTTAGATGCTTAAAATGTCACTTTTAGATGCTTAAACCACACTTTTTAGGGGTAAAAAGGAGGCCTAAGGCCTAAATACTCTGAGCTTGAGGTCCTTGATGGGAAGGAAGTGTTTAGCATTGCTGGAAGCCAGAGACAGGTTGTTTTCTACTGCTGTGGCCGCTACCAGAGCGTCGCCTGCCCGTATACGGCAAGACAGGGCATATTCTTCGATATAGATAGCGGCCCTGTGTCCGATGTTCTCAGTCAGAGGCAGGACTGTAAAACCAAAATCTGATAGGAAATCCTTGATGGTCTTGTGCTGAGCCTTGTTCTTTGCTCCCTGCAGGAGTTCCATGTAGGTCAATATGGACAGCAGCTTTGCATCAGGGCTCTCGATCAAGTCTGCGGCTTTTGTGTTTCCCTTTTGTGCCCAGATGAAGATGTCTGTATCAAATATCATTCGATCTCGAGCCTCTAAGCTCTTCCATGATTTCGGAGACCGATCTCTTGTCGGCCTTGTTCATCTCGAAAAAGGGATGTGCTTTGATCTTTTTATTTGTTCCTCCCCTACGAGGCTGGATGATCCCCTTTACCTTTCCATGATAGAGGATCTGAACCCTTTCACCGCGGTCAAGTGCTTTCAAGACGTTCTTCATTTTGTATCGGAGATCGACGATTGTGGCTTTCATGATGTGTGTCCCAAGTCCTAAAATGTATATAAATAATATACATTTTAGTCATTTTCTGTCAAGTGCAATCTGCATACAACAGTAGCCAACAAGGATTTGCCTAGAGACATGAAAGCTTGTTCCTTCTACTACTCAATGACGATCAAAAGAATAGATACTGCTCATTTCGCTCTCATCCGTTACAGTATCAATTGAACTTAGAACGCTGTTTTTAACCCCAAAAGTGTGCGTTTAAGCCTTAGAAAATGGCACTCTAAGTATCTAACTCCTTTGTTTTCAAGAGGATTTCATGGTCCGACCCCAAAATGCTATCTGATGCCGGGGTCGGCATCCTTCAGGAGTTCGCGCGCCCTGCCATAATTCGCCTCAGCCTCTGCCTCGTTTCCCAACTGCTCATGGATCTTTCCCAGCATCTGGAAGCTGTCCGTGTAATGCCATCCATAAAAAACCGCTCCCGGCGTCATCGCGATAATATTCTCGAACTGCTCAAGGGCCTCTTCGATCTTTCCCGCCTCAAACAGTGCGGATGCCAGGGAATATGTGAACCAGGCGCGTTCGTGCATATTGGACAGCATGGATCGCCCTGACTGGGATGCCGTTTGCGGCAGCTTGACAGCCTCTTCCAGGTGTTGATACCCCACGGCGCTGTCTCCGTCTTCAATTTCAATGCGCCCCATCAGATGGTCATAGTATCGGATCGATTTTTTGTGGAGCCCGCCTTCGATGAACTGTTTCAGTTCTTCAGCCGTCTGCCGGGCATCTTCCGGCTCACCTCCCGCCAACTGGATCAGCCCCTTGACGTGCATTGCCTCCCGCCAGGCTCGTGCTCCGTATCGTGACGCCTGCTTCGCCGTATCACATGCCGCCTCGCTCAGTTCCAGCGCACGCTCGTGCTCCCCTTCCCGGCTCAGGATATAGGCCAGCTTTGTCTGCCACTCCGCCACGGCCCATTTGACCCCTATCGACTGCGCCATCTCGATCCCGGTTTCCAGCATGGATTTTGCCATGTCGTACTTTCCCCAGATCGTATTCAGAGAACAGCCCCCGTTGTCGGCGCTGTATCCGGCCCCGGGCTCTGTCATCTGCCTCAGCTTCCAATAGGTGTTTTCCGCGCTTTTCAGGTCTCCCCGGGTTTTGTGAACCGTGGCCAGTTTAACCAAGCTAGAGAAGTCATCCGGCTCCAAGGCGACCGCGGCCTCCGCCTCAGTCAGGGCCCTGTCGAAATCCCCGAGATCGAGGTAGAGGTCCGCCAGACACCTGCGAAATGGAGCCAGGTCACCCAGGGTGTCCAGGCAGTTTTCGAGCAGACGTTTTGCCTTGTCATGCTCACCCAGGTACATGTAGCATTCGGCCAGCTGTTCGTAGGTTCCCAGGAACTCGGTCTGGTTATTCACGGCCGCTTCATAGTAAGGCACGGCCTTTTCCCACTCCTCCAGCATGTTGTAGACCAGGCCCGCGTTGTGGTTGGCCGTCGTATCATCGGGATAGAGCTCCAGCTGCCGGTCGTGAGCCTCCAGGGCCTTGTCCCAAGTGGATTCCGAGTTATAGTAGTAGGAACCCTCGACGTAGTTGAGCTCCTTTTCGGAGAGCCGGTTTTTCAATTCCAGCGCGCGCGCGACATATTCTTGTCCCTGTGCTGTCATCCCCAGGTTGCCGTAGACCGTTCCCAGCTTCGCGTATGCCATGGCAAACTCCGGGTCCACGCTTGTGGCCCGCTGATAGAGGGCCAGGGCGTCCCGATCCCTTCCCTGGTTGTGCAGCTTCATCCCTTCTGCGAAATATTCAAATGCCTCAGGAGACGCCGAGGTGATCTCGGACAGTTCGCGGTCAAGGTCGCTGGATATCTGTTCTTCCGAAAGGTCCAGGGCCGCTTTCAATTCGGTCGTGATACTGTCCAGTGAATCTGGGATGCTGGACTCACCCATGCCCTCCTCGCTCAAAGAGCTCAGGACCTCGCCGGTATCCGCCTCCATGAGGGAGGCATTGATGATGAATTTCTCCCCGGCTGTCATGAAGCTGCCCCGCAGGATGTGGCTAACCGATGTCTGCTCGGCCACCTGTGCGAGGTCCTCGGTGGAGTACTTGTCGTGGTCGAGGAGGTCCAGCCGGTCCAGCAGGCTGTAGATCCGGTCGCCGCTCAGCACATGGACGTACTTGGATTGGCTGAGATCGGTGATCAGCATCTCGCTGAGCCCGCTCCGCCAGTTCTCGTGACTTTCTTCGCCCGAGTTGTTCTCGAAATAGAGCACGGCCAGGGAAGGTTTGTCGGTTGGGAGTGAGGCCCGTGCTCCAGATTTCCCCAACTGATCGGGCAGGATGCGCCAGACGATCAAGGCGGCCGCCACGACGCCCACAAAGACCAGGGCCGGCACCAACAGCTTCTTGACGCCGATGGTCACGGTGATCTCTCGAGAAGTGAGAGGCTTTTTGGTGGAGGCGGTTTTCTGGGTCTGCTGCGATGTCGGCATCTCTTGAGCGAAAGCCTCTAGCTCGGCACGCAGCTCCCCTGCGCTCTGGAAGCGGTCCTCCCGCTCCTTTTCCAGACACTTCAGGATGATGCGGCTCAGGTCCTCTGGAACCTGAGCATTGATGCTGGAGGGATCTTCGGGCGGCTCGCTCTTGTGTTTGACGCCGATCGCAATGGCCGTCTCTCCCTCGAACGGGACGCGGCCGGTCACCATCTCGAAGAGAATAACGCCGAGCGAATAGATGTCTGAGCGCTGGTCCACTTCCTTGGCTTCGACCTGTTCGGGAGACATGTACTCGGGCGTGCCGATGATGATCCCGGATCCGGTCAGGCCTTTGGTCTTGACCGAGCGGGCGATCCCGAAGTCCATGATACGGGCCTGGCCGTCCTCGTCGATCATGATGTTGTTGGGCTTGAGGTCCCGGTGCACCACACCCAGCCGGTGGGCCTCGGTGAGCCCCTCACAGATCTGGGTGGCGATGGCTACGGCCGTGCCGATGGGGATGTATTTGGTGCGCCGGATCAGACGCTTGAGGTCCCCCCCGCTCACATACTCCATCGTGATGTAGTGGAGGCCCTCCTCGCGGTTCAGGTCGTACATGCGGCAGACGCTTTTGTGCGTGATCTTGCGGGCCGTCGTCAGCTCGTTGCGGAAGCGCTCGATCGTGTTCTTGTCTGAGGCGATCTCGGGCTTGATCAGCTTGAGTGCGACACGTTCGTTGGTCTCTTTATCGAAGACCTTGTAGACCTTGCCCATGCCGCCGCGGCCCAGTTCCTCGATGATCTGGTAGCGGCCCGCGAACGTGGCCCCTGTGGTCAGCTCGATCTTGGACGTCTCCAGTGTCACCGTGGGTGAGGCCTTCTTCCCCATATTGCTTTCCCTCTGCCTGCAAGATATCAACCTCTCCCCCAAGAGTCAATATCTAGTTCGGGGTCTATATTTCGGGGTCGGACCATGAAATCCTACTGAAAACAAACAAGTTCAGTGCTTAAAAGGCCACTTTTTAAGGCTTAAACCGCACTTTTTAGGGGTAAAATGGGCCTTCTAAGCTTGTGGAAGGGCTAATGAAGCCTACTCCATCTCCCTGATCTTCAGACTTCGAAAATAGATCGGGGCCCCGGCGTGCTTGCCCTGGAGGCCGATGCGGCCGTGGGTTTCGAGCTCGGCCTTTGGTCTGCTGAGCCACTCCGGGATCTCGCTGCCGTCGGGATTTGTGGTGGCCGACGTCCACAGGCTCATGTCCATCTCGGTCACGACCTCTCCGTTTAGCCTCACGCTAATCTTCTGATCGTGGCATGTGATGACATAGCTGTTCCACTCCCCAGCCGGCTTCACAGCACTTTTCACGGGCGCTAGGTGTCCGAAGATCGCCCCGCAGTGCCAGGTGGCTGGCTGGCTGGCCCACTGTTCGGCGTAGTCGTCCGCGATCTGGACCTCGACCGAGTTGGGGATCCAGTTGTCCATGTCCGAACAGTACACGATCACACCGCTGTTGGTGCCGGCAGCGGTCATGAAATCGAGAGAGAGCTCAAAGTTGTTGTAGACTTTCTCTGTCCAGATGGCCTGGTCTTCGTCGGCCGTGAGGATGGCGTCGTCGTCAAAGTGCCAGACACCCTCGGGATAGACGGCGTTCGAGAGGTCTGCTGCGAACAGGTCGGTCCAGGGCAGGGTAGACGAATCGTCCGCTGAAAAACCCTGATCAGCTGCCGTGCTTTTGTCGCCGCTCCCACCACATCCAAAGGCCGTGAATATCACTCCGCACACAACCAGAAAAGCGATCGCTCGCCCAATATTCTTGCTGGTAAAACTCTTGCTCATGCTATGCTCCTTTCTTTCCCTCCTCCATTCTAATAAAGAATCGGAAGAATTTCCAATGATCAGGATTATTTGAGGGTGAGCCGACACTTGACCGGCCCAGACGGATTCATATATTCTTAAAGCCGCAAGGGGAGTGAGAAATGAAATGCCCGAAGTGTCTTTCTGACAATCCGGATACCAAGTCGTTCTGCGCCGACTGCGGCACGCAGCTGACGCCTCCTGAACCTTCTGATGGATCTGATGCCCTGAGCGGGCCCCAATCCGAAAAAGCGGCAGGCGGCCAGTCCCTGCCCACCGTCACTCTCCAAACCCCTGTCGAGGAGATCACGCGCGGCACACTTTTCTCGGGTCGATATGAGATCATCGAGGAGCTGGGCCGCGGAGGTATGGGGCGCGTGTATCGTGTCGAGGACACGAAGGTCGGCCAGGAGGTGGCCCTCAAGCTGATCAAACCCGAGATCGCATCCGATGTGAGTACCCTGGAGCGCTTCCGCAACGAGCTCAAGACGGCGCGCATGATCGCCCACAAGAACGTCTGCCGTATGTTCGACCTGGGTGAGGCCGGCGGGACCTACTACATCACGATGGAATATGTTTCGGGCGAAGACCTGAAGGGCCTCATCCGCCAGGTGGGGCGCCTGGATACGGGAACGGCCGTCAAGATGGCCGGCCAGATCTGCGAGGGCCTGGCCGAGGCGCACAGGTTGGGTGTGGTGCACCGCGATCTCAAGCCCAGCAACATCATGATCGACCGCGACGGGAGTGTCCGCATTATGGACTTTGGGATCGCTCGGTCGCTCAAGGCCAAGGGCATGACCGGGACTGGGATCGTGATCGGCACGCCCGAATACATGTCGCCGGAGCAGGCCGAGGCCAAGGAGGTGGACCAGAGATCGGATATATATTCGCTGGGTGTCATCCTCTTCGAGATGGTGACCGGCCGGCTGCCCTTTGTAGGGGACACGCCGCTGAGTATCGCCATGAAACACAAGGGGGAGGAGCCGGAGGAACCATCGACGCTGAATCCCCAGATCCCAGAGGAGCTGAGCCGGCTGATCTTGAGTTGTCTTGCGAAAGACAGGGGAGACAGGTTCGGTTCGGTGGACGAGATGTCGGCCGAGCTTGAGGAGATCGGGGGCTCCATCCCCACGACAGAGAGGGACGGGGTAGTAGGGAAACCCGTAAAGAAGGGAACAGGAAGAACCGCGGGCAAGACGTCGGGCAAGAGCTCAGCGACCTCCAGAGAGATCACGGTATCGCTTCCGCCCAGGAAGATCGTAGGTGCGGCTGTGATTGTCGGGGTAGTGATCGTGGCTGTGGTGGCACTGTTGCTGTGGCGTCCATGGTCGGCAGGGGGGGCGGCCGCAGCTGCAAATAAGATCGAGAACTCCATCGCGGTCATAAGCTTCGAGAATCAGACGGGTGACAGCAACTATGATCATCTGCAGAAAGTCTTCACCAATCTCCTGATCACCAACCTCGAGGCGACGAATCGGTTCCATGTGCTGACCTGGGAACGCATGCGCGATATCAGCCGCCAGATCGGGGAGGAGGGGAGCGGCGTCATCGACCGTGACCTGGGATTCGAGATCTGCCGCCGGGAGGGGATCGAGGCCCTCGTGATTGGTACTTTCACCAAGTTGGGGGAACTGTTCGCCGCCGATGTCAAGGTGTACGACGTGAACACCAAGAACAGCCTGAGCAGCGCAAGCTCCAGAGGCCAGGGCGAGCAGAGTATCCTGCTGAGTCAGATCGATGAGCTGAGCAGGGAGATCGTCGGAAGTTTGGGGTTTGCTCGCGGAGACAAAGGGGAGGCGGCCGCTGTACACACAGCAGATGTTACGACCTCCTCGCTCGAGGCCTACAACCTTTATCTGGGCGGAATGGAGCTCGCCTCAAAGATGTACATGGAGGAAGCCAGGCAAGCTCTGGAGAACGCGGTCGAGATCGATCCTACGTTTGCCTCGGCCTATATGGAACTGGCTTTTGTGTATTTCCAAACGGAAGATACCAGGGGATATGTCGCGGCGATTACAAAAGCCTTGGAATTGTCTGACAGGGTCACAGAGAAGGAAAGGATGTTGATCGAGGCGACCCATGCCTCCTTGGTCGGTTTCGATCTTGAAAAAGGCCTTGAGCTATATGAGCGCCTGGTGGCGAAATTCCCCAGGGAGAAGCAGGCCCATTATTATCTAGGAACCATGCACTATCTCCGGGGTTCTTTTGATGAGGCCATAGATGCTATGGGGAGAGCACTGGAACTCGATCCGCGATATGCGGACTCCTTGAACATGATCGCCTACTCCCATGCTGCGAAGGGTGAGCTAGAAAAGGCTGTCGAGTACTTCGAGCGTTACGTGGCTCTCGCTCCGGGGCAGGCGAATCCCCACGATTCTTTGGCCGACGCGTATTTCCAGATGGGCCGTCTCGAGGAAGCGCTGGCGGAGTACAGGGAGGCTCTGAGGATCAAACCCGATTTTATAACGCACTGGAAGCTGGCCTACATCCATGCCCTTAAGGAAAATTACGCAGAGGCTGTGAAATGGATCGATCTGTCCATTGATGTAGCCGCTGTGCCGGGCCTCAAAGCATTGGGGCATTTCTGGAGGGGTTTTTATTTGTATTGGTTGGGGAAACCGGACGCATCCTTTGATGAAATTCAGCGGGCTGAAGTGCTGGCTAAAGAAGTGGAAAACGGAATGATGCTTTCACGGATGGATGCGTTCAGGGCATGGATTTATAGTGAAAAGGATGAGTTCGGGCGGAGCAGGGAGGGCTTTAAGAAATGGAATGTTTTCGTACGTGAGGAGATTCCTCCCTTCGAATCCGTCTACGACGCTATGTATTATTTTAGTCTGGGCATGCTGGCCATGAAAGAGGGGCGGACCGATTCGGCCAGGTCGCAGTTGGAGGCGATTGGTACTTTGATGGAAAAGATCCCACCTTCGGAAATAGAATGGGGGACCTTTTATCGTGACTTGCTTGCTGCTGAAGTCCTGCTGGCAGAAGAGGCCCTGGATGAGGCTGTGACAGTGGCGGAGGGAATGACGGGCCTGATGTTTCCCTATACTCTGTCTTCGTCAGCGGGCATCATCTATAACATGCCTGTCAGCAAGGATGTTTTGGCCAGGACGTATGTGGCGAGGGGAAATGTGGACAAGGCCGTGGCCGAGTATGAGCAGCTGATCGTATTTGATCCGGGTGAGGAGTCGCGGTTCCTGATCCACCCACTGTACCACTACCGTCTGGGGATGCTCTACGAGCAGACGGGCCAGGCTGCCAAGGCCAGGGAACAGTACGAGCGCTTCCTCGAGCTGTGGAAGGACGCCGATCCTGATCGAGACGAAGTGAAGGATGCCCGCTCCCGCCTCAATTCTCTCTAATTCGGGGTCGGACCATGAAATCCCCTTGAAAACAAA